>Ga0302185_10000097_pt1 | contig 68349 bp, 69 predicted proteins | sample II_Bog_E1_1_FD_200231 | JGI IMG/M metagenome (GOLD analysis project Ga0302185, IMG submission 200231) | Peat permafrost microbial communities from Stordalen Mire near Abisko, Sweden - II_Bog_E1_2 | ecosystem: Environmental > Terrestrial > Soil > Wetlands > Peat | place: Sweden: Abisko... | reverse complement strand
CCGTATTTGTATTTTAAAATATATTAATAAGGATCAATTATTACTATGCTTAATCAAATAAATATCAAATGCTATAAGGAATACTGGATATATCTCATTAGTTTATGTAAGAAATTCTTCATTATAATAAATATTATTTGTATCTTCTATATTTTTCCTTCTTTAATCAACTCATAATGTTGAGTGTACTATTGTGTATATATTTTTGATGGCTCGAGAAATTATTTTAATTTTAGTTTTGAAAAATGATTAAATATATTCATAAAAAGAAGGAATATCATTATTCTTACTAAATCATTGGGCAAATTTTAAATTGAGAAAAATATGACAGATATTTTTTATCAAATTTGAAATGGTTTTAATTTTTCTGATTCCTGGTAAACATGCCAATTATAATTAGAATATAATATCATTTGAAATATTTTTAAAATAGATGAACAGTGAATACTTTAAGAATTTTATCAATCTCAAAGATAAAACCAAAGAGGCCTATGAGTCCTGTCTGAATCGAGTCTTCAAAGCATTCAGCGACCTCAAGGAAAATCATCATATCAAGGGCTGTTACAAGCTTTAATCAGAACTGAATGCCCTCAAAAACTTAAAGTTTATTGCTGCGAAGGATAAGCAAGAAATTTATCGATGTATGTTGATTGTGATTTAGACTTTGTAGAAAGAAATATCAAAGACTTTTTGTTTCTACGAGATAACAGCTTAGTTTAGCTCAGAATTTTAAAATTAACTAAAACTCCCCTATAAAACTATCAGCTCAGTTGGCAAGAAATATGGAAAAAATTAATATAAAATGAGCCCGAAATGTCAACACTTAAACTTTACAATGAACTTATAGACTTTCTAAAATGTATTCGCAATCTCTATGATCCAAATAATGCAGTGGAGGTAATCGATTATTTCATGGCCAAGCACTCACTCTATACGTAGAATATTTATCTTTTTATCTCTCTTTTTGTCAACATCTCTCATAAAACTTCCCATTCAATTCTCGTAACCTATATCGAAAGAATAATGGAAATGTACGAGCTCAACCAACTGAAAGCCAGTCACCTCCTTGTTATGTTTATTAACGCCGTAAAATTTAAAAATAACTAAATTCCGAGTTAAATTAGTGAATAACTTAATAAAATTATACTCTATTCCCTCACCACTCCGAGTTCCGAGAAGAAAGATTCAATAGAACCAAAATTTAATACACAAACTGCAAACATTATCTCCAAAATTATTGGAAAATGTAATTTGCATTCAGTTCCACTTTTAAAACAAATATTTCAAACCATTAAGAATTTTATCAGACCTTTTGAAGATTCTAAAAAACCTTTGAAATTTCTATATCAATTACTCGGAGGATTAGCGAAAAGAATTGACGCTGAAGAAAATTACAGGAAAAAAATTATCAGGCTCAAATAAAAGCAAGAAAAACGGTTAAAAAAGGAACAAAAATTGCAAAAATAGCAGATGGACAAAAATGAATAAAATGTTGATTAGACATAAGAAAGTGCAATTACGATATGCTAATCATAGGAAGTAAAGCAGTCAGAAGATAATAAAAATGAAATTAAGAAAAAAAAAGAATAAAGAAATGAGGCTGAGGCTGAGTAGTAAGAAAGTGAATAGGAATCATAAAACGATGATGAGTCAGATGAGTAGGAGAAAGAAGGAGCAATATAAAATATGGTCAAGATGGAACTGGAAATTTAATAAGGCAGCAATGAAAAATTAAATTCAACCAAATCTAAAATTGAAAAGTTATAGACTCTCCTCAAAAACGAAATTACCGAGGAAATTAAATTATGTTTTAAATAATTTATTGAGGAAAAATTTTAAGATATTTTTTACATCAACAGCAAGAAAATAGTAAACAAATTGTTGAAAGAACTATTTAGAGTGTTTCCTTAGTTTATTGTAAAATCAATCTAAGTGCTTGAAAAAGCTGCGAATATTCCGCAAATAAATTAGGAGGGACTGATCAGTAACATCAAACATATGACTAAACATCTATTCAACAATTATGTGATAAAGTAGGGTAATTTTCTATAGCACGTTTTGAGAATATTGAGTAGGATTAAATAAAATAGAAGAATGGCCGATGTATGGGAAATTTTTACGATTGTGACTCAAAGCATTCCTCTTTTAGATTAAAAAGATATGGAAAAGATTTCTAATGAAGACAAAGATCTTTTTGAAACAAAGTTCAATCAAAATCACGATAGATTTTATGAGACTTATAGTGAGCTCGTTTTTTAATCTTTAAAGAGACTTTTTGATGAAAGTTAGAGTTATGATGCGAGTACTTCAGACTTAATGGATAAAACTATAATTGATTATATGTCCAACTGTTATCCCTACTTCAAAAAAAGAGTATTAAAATAAATGGAAGACAGAGTCATATAAAGTAGCAACAAGTTTATACTGTCTGTCTTCCATTCCAGCATCAAACCCAGCAAGCAATTTTAATAGTCTTTAAAATAGATGATTGATAATCGAAATATAGAAAGTTAATAGAGTTTGTAGTTAGATATTGATGTAAACATAATTCTAATGGCTGAAATGTAAATTGGGCTAATTAAAAAATTAATCAGAAAATACAGTAAAAAGAATAATTACAGATTTCTAAAGCAGATGATGATTAATCTTACAAACTACAATCTACATCTGGAACCTTTATCCAGTACTCTTTAATTCTTTGATAAGAAACCGACTTTCACATTAACACAAGTGCCTTCCTTCAAGTTTATTTCATAGAAATTGAAAAATGTTTACGACTATAGCTTGGAAATCATTGATTAGATATATGAGGAGTTAAAATAATTTAATGCAAATCCACTTAAAGCTGACTCATACGATTTTATTGTTACTAAATTGTATAGTAGCACAGAAAATAATTTTAAAAATATGAAAGTTTAAAAAAGAAAGTTGATTAACGAACTTCTATAAATTCTCAAAGAAATTTTGATTAATTTATTCCATTAAATGGAGGTCTATAACTGTGAAAAAAATGTCCTTGACTATGCAGAGCCTCCCTATAAGCGATAATCTTTCATTTTCAATGAGAAGTTCAAATAAATTATCGATATTTTAACTTACAACTAAATGTTTTTGCATGATCACAACATAATGCATAATCTCTCGGCTGTGTTGGAAAATTAAATATTTTTTATGTATAGGCATCAACTGAAGTTGGAGAAAGATATCTTAAAAAAATACATCAAAAAAAATACACGAGAAGAATTGTTCGGAGAAAGTAACTTGATTTACATGAGTAGCATTTTCATCACAAAAGCTAGAATTGCTCATTTTTCGCTTCTAAATAGCAAACTGAAAGACTCGATTAATATTTAGAGTATTGAATAGCAATTAAAGATATTAGTGATAGCGCCTGGAAATGAAAAATGTAACACCATTAATACTATTCTGAATAAAAAGGCAAAAAATATACAAGCCGAAGTTCAGAGATTTATTTATCTCTTGGGTAAAAATGTATAATCCCGTTTCTATACATAAAAAATTCTTTCTTTACTTTCGGAGTTTAATTCTATGGGATTTGAATATACTACGGAGGATGTTGTATCAATCATTGATCTTCATATTCCACTTCTCCAATCATAGAATATTAAAATCAGAGAATATTCTCTCAAGTCGTTTTAAAAATTCATGAAGAAAATCAATAAAAGCAACTTATTTGGTATTGGATAGCATAGTTTGAGGAAATATCTCTAAAGATAAAAACTATAGATTGTCTGGATCATTGCCATTATCATTATAATGAAAGAGCCAAGAAGATCCACTTCACTTTAATAATATCTTCAAAATATCCTAGAGTACCTCAGGGAGCTAGCAAAATTAATACTCTCATAAACAAGGATCATCCGAAGAATTTCTCTATTCGCTTATAGTTTATGTCTCAGAAAAGCCAAACAATCTGTAAAAGCATACTAATAGGTAAAGGTGGAATCATTAAAATACAATAAGAAAAAAACTATCCATTAATTTTTTGATTCTGGATATATCAGAGAATAGCACAAAGATATCAAGAATATAAGCAACAAAGAAATGTTGAAGAAAATGGCTCCATACACAGTCTTCTACTTGAAAAACAGATCCAAAAATGAAATCTACGAGCAAATCGAAAAATAAGCTTATTAATTTATATTAAGTAATAGTTAGGTTGGTCTACAAATACTTAAACAGTTTCATATCGATATGGCTGGCTCTGTCGAGCAAGTTTTATCAATGATGCATAACAAAAAAAATGATTTAGGCTAAATTTCTCTAAAACTATTGGAGGGTTGCTATGTGTTTACTAAACTCAAAAAACTGCACTTTGATCGCATTTAATACTATTTTGGAGAGAGATTTTTCAGATATCTTCTTGATAAAGATGCAAGTAATTGATTGTTAATTTAGAAAGCAACCATTTTCAATTTTTCCAAAAGACGAGAGAATATATTGAACAACTATTGTAAAATTTTGAAGCCTATGACAATCAAACTCTTATATTCGCTTATACAATGGATGTCCTTTTTTCGTATGAAAAATATTTTTCGCTCTTACAGGAAGAAATACGGTTTGAAATATAGAAATTTATTTTAAAAATTGTAGGAGAAGTCATTTACAAAGGTTCAGCGGTGATCTTTAAGAAATTGATGATAGTCCTTGCAAAAAATGAAAACAAAGAGTCAATAAATTTCATCATCACTTATCTCTAAAATTTATTAAAAAACAAATAAAAAGTGGCCAGAGTGACCCAGTTATTGTTCACCATTTATGAAGAGAACTACTAAAAGTTTTATCGAACTGTTTAATTTGTTCTTAAATAAAAATTGTAAATTAATCATAACTATGTGAATCTTCTCATCAATTCCGTCATCATTCTACCATAAAAATATCTAATCACTTAAAGTAGTATTGCCAATTATGAGTTTCTTAACAAATAGGCTGAGTTGCTTTCGAAAGATTTGCAGCAATATAAAAAAAGCATTTACCTCTTGAGCACTCACTAATTTAATAATTTCTTGATAAAAACTCTGTCATCTTATATAGAGGCTGCAAAACAAATTGAGGAAACTGATAGACCTTAAATAAATACAGAAGGGGCCAAATCAAAAAATGAATTGATAAAATCCACATATAGCATTGCAACAAATTCAATCAGTGCTTACATTCAATTTTATTAAACAGAATAAACAATTGATACCATTGTCCAACTCTTAGAGGTGCTATTCAAAATATTTTAATTTAAGATGGACCTTTTTGTTGATTATAAATAGCTTGAAGAAACCCTCAAGAATATCTTTTCAAATAAATATTAAGATATTAGACACTTTGAAAAGATATTAGAAGTCATATCAACCAATTTAACTAAATTATCAATTAAAAAACAAGCGGATATGATGAAGATTATCACAAATAGGCCAGGAAATTTTTATTTTATTGAAAGACAAATCTACCACAATTTTATTGTCAAAATTACTCAACTGGAAGAAAATTCTATGATTTATAAGCAATTACTCTTTAGTTTGTCAACAATACTAGCCTATGTCCCTTTATCAGAAGAGGAAGTCAATAAATTGAGCATTAATTTGAGTAAAAATCAAAGCATCATGTTAATGCAGGCCTATGTACTCTCGACCATGAATATTGGATGCAACTTTGTCTCCAAAATACTAAAGGACAGTGGACGTGATCGAAGAAATATCTTTTGCAAGTAATTACTACTTGTTCGTGGAAAAAAGTAGTATTTAGACAACGAATAAAAATATCTTCAATGGAAGTAAATCAAGCAGTACTCGAACCCTTATCATTATCACGCCTGATTATTCTCAACAATTGTTTATAATAACATTTGCGCAGATGAATGCTCAGTATTTATAATAATTAATATCATAATAAAAGGGCATTATAATGCAAATTAAATGTCCAAAAAATCTGACAGCTTAATTAACTTAATATTTGATGATTGATTGAGGGTATCATTTTTTCTTATCGAATTTGATGAGAATAGCGCTCATATTATCCATTCCATATTGATTTCCGCTATCCCGAGAGATCAGTTCATCGAGTAAATCTTCAACAATATTTTGACTAGCCATCTACTTATTTATTCTTTTGCTGATCCAATCTAACATTTAACTATTAGTTTTAACCTACCATATACCATCACATCCCATGATAATAAAATCTACATTTTAATTCTTTATTTTTGATATGTCAGGGTTGGCGGTGATCATTTGCTACTCCGCCCTCAAGTTGCCTCGCTTATACTAAAGATCACCTAAGGCTCTTGAAAGATTGAGGCCTCCATTTACACGGCCATAGGATACAGTGCCTCCAGCTTTAGTTATACGATCTAATTCAATCGGATCTTCAGGTTTATGATCGTGACTAAGTTCAACGAGTCTTCCATCGATCATTGCTATCGCTCTAGAATCACCTGAATTAGCACAGTAAATGTAATCAGGTGTAATTAAAACCACATTGGCAGTGCAACCAGCATGAGATTCCTCTTCATATTTTGGTCCATTGTCTTTCTCTCTCATTTATTTTTGAATGGCTATAACTTAGTTTTTGCCCGCATTTGTATAAAGAAGTTCATCCATCTTCAAAAAAGTTTCCCTTAAGGCTTTTTCATAATCTCTGTTTTGATAGTTTCTATTTTGTTCAAGCTCTTGGATAAAATGTCGTTCAACATAGGTTGATACTTCTGCGCCTAACTTAAATTATAGTTACCTCCATGGCCATCAAAAACAGCAAAAAGAGAATTTTTTTTGTCAGTCAAGGGAGATGTGGTAATATGTGCATCTTCCATATATATCCTCCATCCTAAATCGTAAATGAGATACCACACATGTGAGAAACAGCATAGTTGAGCCCTACCCCGTTTTTGACGACAGTATGCTTAACAAGATCTGGCTGAGAACGGAATGATCCCATTTGCAACAAATTTAATAGTTGAAATTATATTTAAATAGTTTTTTTTGCAGTTGTTATCGAAATAAATTACATTCCAGGAATTTATGTAACAGTATTTTAATTCCACAAATATCTTATGGCCCTTAAAAATAATGAAAATAAAAAAGTCATAAAAAGTGAGTCAATAAAAATTAATTAGCTCAATAATAGATTTACTTTATTTATACAGGCTTCTATTAAGCAATCACTGAACTTTATATTTCAATTCTTAATTTTATGGAGTTTACATAAATATGATATAATCAAACTGTCTTCCTTGGTAGTGATTCAATTTAATTTTACAAATGCAAAAATAGTCCAGTCATAGTTAAAAGATTCATGAAGATCATTGCTGTTCAATTTGCCTACATGTCTTCATGAAGCCTGTGTTTTTGAGAATTTGCAAACATCAGTTCTGCAGAAACTGTTTGACGGAAACCACCCTCATAACTTAGAATTATCGATGCCCACTATGTCGAGCTAATTTTGTGTAGCCCGACATCATAAATGATGTAGATTTGGAAAATTTAATGAAAAGACTCTATCCGGTGGCTTTGGCTTAGAAAAGCAAAATGATAAGATAAAGAATAATGATGAGAATTCTCATCGGTAATAACACTCAAGACCTTGCAACTAACGAGGATAACAAATATCGATGGACTTTATATGTTAAACCTGTTTTAGGGGACAAGTTTCTCAGTTAATCAATTGATAGGATTTAACTCAAACTGCATCCAACTTTCGTTCCAAACACCATTTCAATCGACATAACGGGAAACAAAACTGTTAACTTAAGCAGAATTGGTTGGGGTACTTTTCGAATCGGTATTAAAATATTTTGGAAGAATATTTTTGAGGAAAGATATACAGATTTTCATCATGATTTAGATTTCGCTCCCATTAGTGAGAGAATTGCTCATACCTATCTTACCCTCAAGCAGCAAAAGCCATGATTTTGGTCTTGGATTTTGATTCCTTCTTTTGAATGTTTGATATTAATATGAAATGCAGAATCTACAATAGCAAAAATAAACTGCATGAAAAACAATTAAATACATTTAGATTTTGTTAATGATTATGCTGATATGCAAATCTTGCATTCTTCAATGGCTGGATGGGAATATACCCAAAGAGTCAAGGTGCTTTTAGAGATCTGCCGTAATGGCCTCAACGCTTCGATTCGAATCAAATCGATGAAGTTTATTCTGCTTCTCGTAGAAACTTAACACTGGCTTTGTCTCCTAGTTAAAAACTTTCAGTCTTTTTACAATAGATTCCTAGTTATCGTCAGATCTGCCACTAGTTTTTCCCCTTTCTAATAATCTCCTTTTTAGCTCATCCTCTGTGCACTCAAAGTAAATGACAGATTCTAGGTTAGCCCACTTGGCCATGACCTTCTCCCAGACATCGATGTTCTCTTGCCCCCTGGGAAAACCATCAAGCAAATATCTTCCCCCATAATTATGCTTTTATATTCTTTTTTGAATGAGATCCACCATCATATCACTTGATACCAACTTGCCCTCCTTAATGACGCCATTTATCTTTTTGCCTAAAGGAGAACCAGCTGCTACCTCTTCTCTCAATAAATCTCCAGTAGAAAGATGAATAAAATTGTATTTCTTTACAAGAACATCGCATTGCCTAAATTAATTGAATTTTACGTTCCTTTCCCTGAGCCTGGACCTCCTAAAACAAACATTATATGAGCAGGATGAGGAGGTTGAACATTAGCCTCACTTAATTTTTTTTTGAGCTCTTCGTAAACTTCAGTCACACTTTTAGTAGCATCAACTCTAATGCAATTTTTTTTATCTTCAAAACTCTTCACTATCGGTAGGGTTTAATTAGTAAAAGTGGCCAATCTTTTTTTAATGGTGCTTTAGTTATCATCAGCTCTTCCGCTGGTCTTGGCTCTCTCCATTATCCTCTCAACTAATACTTTTTATGGGCAATCAAAATAAATCAGGTTTCTAACGACTACCTCTCCACTCAGTTGTTTTTAAAATTCATCCCAGTTTTCTTGATTTCTGGGAAATCCGTCAAATAAATATCTCCTCTTTCCATGGGTTGCAATGGCATTTTTTAATAATCGAACAACAATGTCCGAGGAAATCAGTTTTCCCTATTTGATATAGCTGTCTATGGTTTTAGCAAGCTAACCACCCTTTTCCTGCTCTTCTCTCAAGAGGTCTCCAGTTGACAGATGTTTAAATTTATAGTCTCTAATAAGATTTTCAGCTTGAGTTCCCTTTCCGCTACCTGGCCCTCCGAGGAGGAAGAAGATGTGAGGCTTAGCAAGGACGCCAAGGTTATCATTTTAACTCTAAATTAGACTAATACTACTTGTGATTGACTGCAGCCCATTAATGTATTTCTACAACTTATTCTATTTTAATAATTTAAATACTGAATACATTTTCTATTTAAAATCCAAACAAAGGATATTATTATTGAATCCTTAAGCTTCCTTTTTGCTGAGAGAAAAAATATATCAATTACAGTTGGTTATCAAATCATTATTTATCAGTTTATCCATAATTGACTTCTTGCAAATAGCACAGGATTAATTTCAAAAATATCGCTTAGTAATTACCTTTTACTGGGCTATGAAGACATTATATCTATATGCTTATAAATTAAGGCTGTAATGCGTTCTCAGCTCATCAAAGAAAATTCGCTTCCCAGTGACAAAAGTATAAGCTAATTAGAGGATGAACTGCGCCGTCTTAAAGAAAAGGAAAAGGTTTATCTCAAACTCAGTCAGAAGATGCGGGATCTCGAAGAAAGATCGAAATTGCTGAAGAGACCAACCGATGATAGTGCTAATGAGCAATATTAGGATCAGCAGATCGAAAGATTAAAAAGAGAGATAGAACGTACAATATTAGATACCAAAAAGATTGAAGAAGATAATAAACTCATCCGTTAACAAATGCGTAGTTTATAGTCTCAATTGCACATGTTAGACGAAGTGCACTAAGGGCTTGTTAGTTAGAACAAAGTAAAACGCCAGCGCATACAATTAAAGGATGAGCAACTAGTAGAAAAGGAAAATGAACTCTAGAGTTTAACCCAGAAACGTAACTGCAATGAGTTGGTTATTGAGGAAATTAAAGGAGAAATCACACGTTTGCAGGAAGATGAATAAGAACTGAGAAGCCAATTGCAAAAAATACGAAGGCAAAGATAGGAAGAAGAAAAATAAAGATAAAAACTGAGAGCAGTAGTGACACAATTACGCAGTTAAATTTCAGAACAGGAGGGTAGTGCTCGGGAATATAGAGTAAAAGTATCCCAACTTCGTGAAGTCAGTCTAATCGTCAAAGAGTAACTAGTTACTCTTATTCATCTAGAGTAAAAGCTTCATGGAGAACTAGAAAGAGCAGTGCAACACTATCACACATCTATAAACCAGGAGAAGTAGTCGCAAAACAAGTTAAAGCTGCTGCAAGATGAACTGAAAGTCGCCTAGGAAGACATTCGCATGCTAACAGATTAGTATGTGAATGAGAGTGAGGCGCTAAAAATATAATAAGCTAACAATCAGCGTCTAAACGAAGAAGTGGATCAGGTTGCGAAATAGGCTTTTCAGGTGTGGGAGGGTGTAAAATAGTTGTTGTAAGTGGGACAGGACAGTGAATTGAGAGGTAAGGCTCATCGTATCTGGTAGGAAATCTCTTAAATATTATGTCTAAATGAAATTTCCTGAGTAAGGATTGATTTGCTACTCATACTTTTATTTTCAAATTATTTTAATAAAGATATTTTATTACTAATGATGAAGGTATAAGTTTTTATAGATATCATATACAGATTTGACCACTGGGTTTTTTACCAGAAGTGCAAACTTGACACACATTGTGCGCATAGTCGAACTGCAGACAATTAGGATCGATTGGATGACACCAGTAATTGATTAATATAAATCCAGTAGAGCATTGCGTACAATAAGAGTTTGTGTACCATGCACAATTTTTATCAACTCCCAAAGATGGATAGATACATTGTGCCGATTGAAGAACATATCCAGCGTAACAAGTAGTACAAAATCCATTGCTCATGTTATATGTATTACAGAGAATACTGACGGCACGACAAGCTCCATTGCTTACATAATACCCTTTTACACATGAACTGCAAACTGTTCCTACAATCATTGAGCAATAAGGGATAGTGACGACAAACGCCACAATGCAAGTATTAGAAGATATTATATACCCTTGGTAACAATCAATACATGCACCATTAGTCATATTACTTGTCTTGCACAGAGAATTTACGACAGTACAAACGCTATTTGAGTTGATAAAATAACCACTATAGCACTGAAGGCAAATAGAACCTTGATAAGATTTGCAGTTCAAATCTGTTTGGATCATGCAAGTGGTTCCAGATAAAATATAGCCCGAATAGCATGACAAACAAACTCCATTTAATTGATTATATGTTTTACAAAGTGGATTTATAGCAGGGGCTACACTGCAGATACCGGTGCTGAGAACATAACCAGAGTAGCAACTTAGACAACTTCCATCATTGAGGTTAGAGGTTTTGCATAAGGGATTAAGGGGTTTGCATGAAGTAGTTATTTGACTGTAATAATAAGAAGAATAGCATTAGGAACATTTTCCATTGACATTGAAAGTTTCACAATAAGGATCGAGCTGTTGAGCAGCAATGCATGTTGAATTGATGAGAATATATCCTGTATAGCAGCTTAAACAAACTCCATTAACGGCTGAATAAGTCTTACAAAGAGTAGAAACACAAATGCTATTAATTAAGCTATATCCCAAAGAGCAAGCTATGCATTTTCCTGTCAAAGAATTATAATTTTGACAGTTTAGAGTCACTGTGATCAGAATTTGCACGCAAGTTCCTTGACTTAAAGTGTAGCCACTATCACATTGACTACAGGAATTGTTTAGGAGATTGATAACTGTACAGTTTTTGAGCTGGATGCACATTCCCGAAGAAGTTATAAAATATCCGAAGGCACATTGATTACATTTCGTAGCTGCAGGCAAAACACAATTAGGATCAGAGTATTGGCAATAATTATTTGAGTTTAGAGTAAAGTTGGAATTACAGGTCACACAGCCATTAAGGGTTTAATTTGCACAATTTGAATCAATGCATTTCCCATTGCTTAAAGTGAGATTATATTGGCATGTTTAACATAATCCATTTGATGCGTTGTATGTGTTGCAAAAAATTGATATCTGTGAGCATCCCCCACTTAGAGGATAAAAACCTGTATTGCAGGTAATGCAATTACTTGAGTTTGTTGTATCAACAAGAGCACAATTAGGAATAGATGGAGTTGTTGTATTTGTGGGAGGAGTGTAGATATATGTTGATCCACCGTTGGAGGAAGAATTATAAATATTTGAAGTATTTCCAGAACTTCCATATGTTGTGCTATTTTGGTGGCCGAATTCAGCTACTAGGATAGCTATCAAAGAAGGGAGTAGACAGCTGCCTTTATAAATATCATAACCAGCTTTGCAAATATAGCAGGTACCAGTAATATCATAAATGAAGCAGTTAGGAGAAGTTACATTATCAGGGAGACACTGATAACCAATGAGCTTGTAACCGCTATTGCATATGATGCATACTCCATTGCTTCCCACTTTGTTACAATAGCCACTATTATCAAAACAACTGCCATTAATGAGATTGAATCCATTGTCACAGGTTAAACAGATCACAGTTGAGTTTAAGCAATTAATTACTCCAATGCATATCCCTGATGATAAAACTGTTCCAAAGCCACATTAATTGCAAATAACGCTGTTGGGGGTACTGTAATTTAAGCAAGCGTTGTAATTTTTCAGGCATTGACCATTACTAATTGTAAATGTCGGCTAGCAATTAACACATTGATTTATCAAGTCATAAAGTATGCAATTAGAGACGGTCGAATCATTAACGCAGGTTCCCATGGTATTCAGTTAAAATCCATCAGAGCAAGCAAGGCATACTGTATCTGTCGAATCACACTCATTACAATTGTTAGGACACGAGTAGACAACAGCAAGGGTAATGATTAAAATTATCAGTAACTTCATACTATAGTTTAATATTTTAATGAAAAGATTTTAACTCAGTTTATCCGACGATCTAAGTTAATTATAATCAGTAATTCAATATCAGTAAGCTATTTTATAACTGAAAAAAAAAATAGGAATTCATTCGTTGATTTAAAGGATATGACATTACGATTGATTGATAAATGTATTAAGCCTGTTTGCTGGCTTTTTAAGTATTTATTGTGATGTTTGAGATATGAATACATTTTATAAGAAATTAAAATATGGAGGTGCATCTTTAGATATTAATATCAATAACCAGATATTGACATTTTACCCTGCTGCTTAAATCAAAGACATCCTTCTTTATCTATTCCTGCAACCCAGATTTTTTATATGCAGATAATAATTATTGGAAAATATGATAATTTTACAAATAATTAGGTTTATCTTCAAATTAAAATGATAATATTGCTTTATTGAATCGAAGATTTAAATTTACAAATCCACATGAAAACAAATCACTTCAATATGTTGGAGGCATCAATGTTTGAATTTCTTTGAACATTCATTAACGTTAAGACCAATAATAGGCCCGATGAAGAAATAAATCCAATTTATTCTTATAAATTCGCATATCTACTTAAATTCCAAATGACGAGGCTTCCTAAAATCAAAACTGCTAATATATAGAAAGTGAAAACTTCACATTTTTTGTGAAAGCCCATATCTACGACCATCACCTGACCGACAGTCATTAGAGCAAAGACAATAGCCCATGCTTAGATAGCTCCAACAATATTTCTTACAAAAATATCTGCAAATCCGACCTGCATAAAGGCAGTTTAAATGAAAAGCCACTGAAGGACTATTCCAAGAAAAATTCCAGCAACTGCGGTCAGGACAAGAGTATATCCTTTCCCCGTTTGATAAAGAAAGAGATAAAGGGAGATAAGGAGGTTAGATACTGCATATAGAACCCATGCCTAAGTAGTCCAATAATCACCCAAAGCTACAAAAAGTCCTATCGTAAAGAGAAGAATCAGCACAATAATATAGATGACCCTTTGAGTGTCCTAAGGTATAAGGGTATATATCGTTGAATTCAACTGGCCTGTCACAGATTTCTTATAAAAAAAATTTGAAGCTATCACAAGAGTAATGAAAGGAAGCAGGAAATAAAGAAATCTTCCAATTGAATCAGGATGGGTGCCTGGGATGTCATATATCAATGTTTAGAGATGAAAGGTACGCAGGAACATTAAATATTGCAATTATAGTTTACTAACTAATATATAATTAAAGCTCTTGAAATTGAAATTAATAATATAGATTTGGAGAAGCCTACAATAAATGAAAGTAAGAACGGTCATAGTAGAAGAGAATTTTTGAATAGCTATTGGTGAAAAGAAAAACAATGTATGATGGTTATTTCCAAAGCAATTAATCATTAAAAAGCAAGGTCGAGCGATGATTATAACATATGTGTGAATATACAATTGAAATAACTCTTAACAATCTTTAAACTTTTAAAGAACATCAGTTTACATATATTCTCAACGATATTTTCCAGGATATTTTAATTAATATTCTGAATGTCGTAATAATTCCCGAAGACATTTGGATCATTTTAATTGAATATGTTCTTACTTTTGAAAATTAGTGATTATAATAATTTTGAAAATGGCAACTTTGACAGTTCACGACTATACGCGTATCTGCTCGAACGACGGAAATTAATTTGTGATCGAGAGTAGAGTCATACCGAAGAATTTCCCTACTAACTTAGGATATTCATCAAAAATTGTGGAGACAATAATCCAATATTTGCACTATAAACACATTAATCAAAAGAAAAACTTAAATAAACTCCCTCCTCTCGCAATAGAACCAGAAATCGCTCTTGATTTACTGAAAGCCGCAACTGATCTCGGCATTTGATTTGTATCACCTATCATTTCACATTAACATTTAAGTAGTAAAAGAATATAAAATGGTAAATGAAGAAATTATCGCTTTCAATTTCAACAATTTCGGTATCACATCTGTAAATGAAACATTATTTCTACATAACCTTAAGTATTAAAAAACAAAAGTAATGATTTACATAATCCCCGGAGGGGAGAATTCTATGTATGTATGTATTTCTACATTCATAAAAAGCTAAATTTATATTTATGATTAAATTGGAGGATTTTCATTATTATCACTACATAATCGTATCAAAATGGAGGATGACTATGAGATGTTTAAGATAGTTATTATCGGGTCGACAGGTACCGGTAAGACTAACATTGCTACGCGCTACATTCGTAACGAATTCAACGAAGGCCAGAAGGCAACCATTGGAGTATAGTTTCTTTCCAAAATTGTACAAGTGCGGAATCAAAACATAAAAGTGACTCTATGGGACACTGCTGGACAAGAGCGATACAAATCTCTTAGTAAAGTCTATTATAAAGGGGCTAGTGGAGTGTTGATAGTGTACGATGTCACTGATCCTCAATCATATCTTGATGTATAATCATGGATGAGATTAGCTTGTATACCTGCATCTATATTCAGATGAAAACCTCAACCTCAACGAAGTTGTGATGATGATAGTGGGAAATAAAATTGATATGGAGACCGAGAGAAAAGTTCCAACTGAACGTCCTCTCAAATAATATAAGGATAAGTTTGATATTGATAGCTGGTAGGTATCAGCCAAGACTGGATACAATGTCCGATAAATATTTGCTGAGCTTTTGTAAAGTAGTTTTTTATTGAAATAGAAATTTACGAGAAGACAGTTTAAATTAAAGAAGATGCCTTTCATGATGTAAGTGAATATGGCGCATCAGTGGTTGATCAAGCTTCTCTAGTTGCTAAAAAGCCAGTCCCAGCAGTCAAACAAGCTTTTATTCAATAAGTGATCATTTAAGAAAAATAGCCAGAAAAGACTGTTCCCTCCAACACCACTAAGACTGCACCTTCTAATAGTACCAAAAAGGCTTCCAAAGTAATAAGCGTTTCAAATAAAAGTGATGTTGAACCTAAAGACAATAGAATGACACTAAGAGCTTCAGTTTAAAAAAAGAGGGCTCAAGATTAAAAGAAGAAAAAAGGAGGATGCTGTTGACTGATATGCTTCTAAATTATTGATTATCATTATCCATGATTACAGTCTCTTCAAGGATCTGAGATTTTAAAGAATTAATTTAAATAATATTCGCAAAGAAATATTTTTGGTATAATATTGTTGAAAAATACTCTCAGACGGAAAATCTTCGATGTAAGATTAGAATAATTTAATTTGCCAAGATGTATTTGGGTATTATTTAATCAAAAGGATGCTAATTTTGATGGTGGTTTCACTCTTTGAATAACACCTCCTCGATCAGTTGATACTAAAATCGAGAATTGCTTGATGCCATTAAGGTCCGACATTGCGTATCTGAATGTTCCAGTCATATCAGTGTAGCCATCTCGGTAGAACTGCTTGAGTTGTTTGTCTGCAAAAACTTTTACATAACTGCCTGCAGCTCGTTTTTTGTTGACAAAAACTTGAAGAGTTCCTTAATATTTATAGAAATACCTTAATTTTAGTTTATTTTCACCTTGACTTCGGGATTATTCCATGTAAAAGTGCTCACCTTTCTTGGAGGAAGACCTTCTCTATACTCGGTTATTTAAATGGTGGCATCTTTCAGATTTGGGTACTCTGATCTTTTAATTGTTATTTCTTTCGTTTACGATTATTTCTTAAACAAAAGTTATTTTGTTGGCTGCACTTAAGTAAAAGCTTTCAGATCGTAGAAAGGTGATGTTGAATAGTACAGTTCAAGATTCAACTCAAATATTTCAACAAGAATCTCAGTATCAGCAGGTTGAATAATTTTAAATTGTCCAATTTATTGAATAACTTGAGTTTGATACTCTTCTGTCTTTTTCTCAATTCCAAACTAGGCCAACTCCTCATCTCCAGTCTCAAGAATTTTTGTAACTTCGCTAAAAAGCTTTCTCCATGATTCAAGGGGATAGTTTTGATATTTCTTTGCAATCTATCTAGCATCAGTAAAGTTAGGCGAATTTAGAGACATATCCAAGAAGCATTTCATATAATCAACTTGAATTTCATGAGATTCGTAGCTTTATTTTGAAATTTTAAAGAGGATGTTTTGAGCTTATTTGAGTCTATCTTGAAGAATGAGATAATAACAGAAGGACAGATCGAAATCTGATTGATTTTTAATACCAGTAGTGACTGAAGAAATTAAGAAGTTTAAATAGGTTTCTTTGAGCTGCACATTTCGAATGGTTGATTTGTTTTCATTAGCAAATTGATGAGTTCTGCTGGAATAATAGGGGAAATATTCAAAAACTGAGGATTATAACAATTTTGTGCCCTGGAACGAGACATACTCTCGAATAGATTGCAAATCGCAGTGTAGGAAAGAAAAATTCCAAATAGCAGAGCTGTAAAAGTTTCTTCGCCTAAGTTACGTGATCACCTGACTATAGAATTGTTTATCCTTAAGCATCCATTGAATTTAAGAGGGATTAAAAATATTGGTGTCGAAAATATTTTTTTATTGGATGAATTTGATGATTGCTCCTTTGTTTCCTGAACGCATAATATCATCAAAAGATTCGAGATTATTAATAGTGTAAGTTGTTTTTACATTGATTTATGGTTGTGGACTGCTTTTGCTGATAATCATGCTGCCTTTTGAAGCATTACTTGGATATATAGAGAATATTCCTTCTTCAGGAGCATAGAAGAATCTCCTAAATTCAAAGGAGGAGAAGCGTTCGACATTCACATTAGTTATTTGGGTATATTCATGACTTTTCAGAGGGATCGTTCCTTTAGGAATATCGAGTAAGATTTGAAGCTCTAGAGGGAAGCCAGAAGTGTTGGTGACTACTGTTTGCGAAATGTAAGGTTTTTTGACAATAAATTCATTGACTTAGCGTTCGACTTAAGTTCCATCTTCTTCATAGGTATACTAATTCGCAGGATCAATATAGCGTTGATTTAATAGAACTCCGAATTTTTTATTGTAGTCCAGTTATTTGACTTATTTTACACATAAAATTATAGGAACATTTGCCGTAACTTTATAGTTTTCTCCCTCGTTTGTTAAATCGATGTTGGAAGAGTTTTCACTTGAAATAAAGCACGCAGCCAAAATAAATTCAATAGGAGTTTTTAAATAGAGAAATGATTAAGACAGGAAATTTTTAGATTTTCCGTTTAGTATATATCTAGAGAGTTATGCCCAAAAAAGAGAAGATTTGAGGAGATTTGGAGCTTAATTTTTATAATTCTTGACAGTGTAATATGTCCTTTCAGTATACTATTTGGTGCTTTCTATTGGAATAAATCCTTTCTTGTCTTTTTTTAATTTCTCACTTCTTTATTGGAGATCACGTGGTCTAGAAAAAGTCATTAAATCACCTTATTACTATTATTACATTCTCTTAGATTTGAAAGCAGCACATTTCATTTTTTTACTTTGCATCATCATATGTACTTCTCTCCTCTGTGAAACTTTTGCTTATGGCTCTTCCGCATTTATGATAGTATCAAAATTATTTTTAAATTCCTCATAATTCTTTTTTATACTTTTTTGTTCGAGTTATAAGGATTCAACAATTGCTTTAGCTTCTTATTCACGATTTTTGTGAACGAGTTGATGAACTAAAAGTATCTTTTCAAAAGCATTAAGCTCTCTTAATTTATTGATGCTGACATATTCCAGAGCTGACTGATCATCAAGCAAGCAGAGGTCAACAAAGGTTTTATTTATTTTATTCTTGATGAATTTGGCAACGACTGAATCGAAGAAGGCGGCATCCTTGAATTTAATAAAGGTATTCAGTTAATGGCAGCACTCTTTATCGTAGATTTATCTCTTCTTTTCTTCACTGTAAGTATGCCAACTTAATAAATGAGAACTCCAATCAAATAACTTTAATCTTTTGGTGCTTGCAAAATTAAAGATATCTGATAGACCAATAGTTCTCCATTGACTGTCACGGCTAACTATCTTAGATTATCCCTCTCTTAAAGAATAAATTTGTCTAGACATTGTCCATCCGGATTTATCACTAGTTTCTTTGAGTCCAGTATGCCTTAAATCTTTTACCTTTCTCTCATGAGCAAATTTTATGGGGAAAGATTGTTTAATGGCGCTCTCTGGAGTCAGAATTAAAACTTCTATTTCACTATAGCTATGGGGAATGTCGACTGTTATGGTATTACCTTTGAGATTGCTGATCAAGTCACCTGACAAAAGAAGAAAATTGTTATGACTATTAAGACTAGTTAATCTGGGAGTAATCAAGTCTCTTGATCCATTTTGAGCTTTCCTGGCTTTCAATTTTTGTTGAATGTTAGGGTCAATATTTATCATAGCGCATTACTGTTGAATAAAGCCTGATTAACCGGAAAGTTATTCCTCAGTTTGAGCTGTTTCTCTCACTAATGTCCTCTTCAAAAATAATGATGGCTTTTAAAGATTATTACCAACAATTCCTCCTATCTTCTGCCTATTCCAAACGTAGGAACCTTCATCTGACAATGTCTTGTTGCTGTAATACGATGATTTTTTAATACTGAATTTATTTTCCTTAAACTTGGACTGAGTGTTAAATGAATCAACATTCAGTAGCTGATTACTTATTGGAGAGAAATAGTTGCTGCCAAGTACATGCACTCTTACCGCTTCCAATTTTTCTTGTGATAAACCTTAAATTCCAAGGGCTATATGAGCTTTAGTGATGGTTTCACCTTGGGAAAAGGTTACACTTTATAGAGTAATATTTTGATATGAATTTTTATTAATTTCATAAACGATTCCGACATCTTCATCATAAATCTTTTGATTTTATTCAGTATCGCCCTACCATTTGATGTCTTTAAGTGTAATAATTTCAATAGTCTTATCAATTGGCAATAATTTTAGAATGTAGTATCCTTCTTCATTAATTACTGGTAACCGAAGTCTTCCATTGTCAATTACAACCTTACTTGATTCATTTCTGGAGTAATATTTATCAAATGATCTTAAAAATACAATATCTCTTTCAGTCCATGAAGAATTTATTGGTAAGGTGAGTTGTTGCCCTAATTTATAGTGGATGGTGTTAGTATAGTTGAAACTGCTTTCAGTTTAATCGATATTCCAAACTCTTTGGAAATTGGCATCAGAACTGGCGATTTAGGCACTCAACTTGTTGACAATTTTCAGATCACCTAAATTTATTTGGCCTTAGTGGTTAGTCCTTAACTTTTCACGTTAAAATTAGCTAACTCCAGAGATGGAATAGCTGATGGTGACATCTGAATTCGGAATATTCTCCCCATTCATTCCCAATAGGTTGAGAACATATTATTATTTTTAATTTCTTTCTAGGTAAAAATCTAAAAAGTTAGTCTCATTTTCTCCAAGATTAATATTGATATCCTTTGAGTGAGTTACCGTCACTTCTTTTTTATTTTGAAGAGTTATTTTACCTTCTACCACGATATTAATTGACTGAATATAAGATTGGACGGGAAATTCAATGAATTGGTCATTACCATCATCCCACTTGGGAATATCAAACGAGAAGAAAGTTTTAATATTCTGATTATTAGTTACTGTCACTTTAACAGTTGTATTTTTTAACAGCAAAAGACTCATTGAACTCTAGTTTAGTTTCAGTCTTCCATGAAGCACAATTTTAGCTTTTTTGCCAACAATAAAACTCTAGGAATTAAATATATAGCCAACTTCAAAATTATAGGTTTCTGCTTGGATTGTTTTATTATAACTTGCAGCAAAAATTCCGAGGGAGGCGACCAATTAAGTGTATTGCGCCTTATCTGAATAATCAACACACACATAATTATTGGTAACAGGGACTGGCTTACCACTAATCCAAACTTTTAATCCGTCACTTTCAGATAAAGGCTTACCGTCTTGATCAAAGAAACTAAATTTTTGGCCAGCCTCTGTTAGGCTGTCCAGACAGATAATTGTTCCTTTTCTAATGACTGCACGACTCGTAATGCCCTCTCCTTGAAGATCAACAATGAAAACACCGATTCTTTTGGGAATATTTTGTATTTCAATTGAAGCATTGATCTCTTGGAAGGGATTTGCAATTTTATTTTCGAAATACTCTATCGAGGTCGGGGATAGGAAGGATAGAATGATTTAATCATCAATATTTGAATGATCGATGAGTAAGTTCTTTTTTAAGTTCAGCTCATAAACTTTGATTTCGATATTCTTGACATTTTTCAAGCTCACTTAAAGCTTTATATCATCGTTTACTTGATATTTAGTTTTGTTGAAAGCGGCCAATTTAATCTATTTTTTCTCCTTTAAATTTTTTAGTTCATCTTGATCGAAATAGTCAAGGGCATTTTAAACAATCTTTCCTTTCATGAGTTTTACTCTTGTATTTAACTTTCTCAGATACTTTTCTTGGAGATATTGAGTGAGATGATTGATACTTTCCTCATTATCGTTATTACTTTTAAATAGGTTGATGATGTAATCTTAAACGAGCCGAGATGTTTTCCACTCATCAGATTCTAAGGTAAACCTAATTTTAGGAGTGAATGATGCTGGAGTCGATTTGGATGATTTGGATTATATTTCACGTTGAAAATAATAATTTTTATTTATTTTTTATTAAATCTGATTAAAGTTGCGAGTAGTACTCAGATAATATATAAGCCTGGATAAGTGAGGATCACTAACGGCAATATCTAAAACCAGAATCTAGCTGTTTAATTTATTGTAATAAGTTTTGATAATTGGATAGTGAGCATACTTGTCCAATTCAGCTATTATCAGTTTAAAGGCCTATCTCTTTTCAATTGCTTCTTCCTTACTGATACTTTCTGAAGAACTAATGTATCTCTTGATTATTTCGGCATATTTTTGATTGAACCACAGCTAAATATAGTCCTCATTATTAAAAATTAAAGGCATAGTCTCACTGAGACCAAGCAGTTGGTCTTTTGTCAAGCAAGAAAGGATGCTGCTTGTCAATCTGTACAAAGGATTGATTTTTTTTTTATCAGCTTCAAAGGCTTATAAGAATTTAGCAATAAAAGTTGATTTATAATGGAAAAGGATTCCACAGTTTTCCAGAAAATATTATCTTTCGTTAAGAGGTAATGCTAATAATGAATTCTCTGAAATTTTAGAAATTCCATAGTCACTTAACTGTTTGATAAATTGAGGTTTGCTTTATATTTTTTTGCTTATATAGCTCTATAGAGATGACTCTACACTTAATTTTGAAGGAATAAAATCCTGGTTGGATATTTGAGCGTTATTTGAGGCTTGAGATGAGATAGTTGTGGGCCTGGAAAACTCAAAGTTGGAATTGCAAAATTTTTGTTTGATTGTCTAACAAATAGGATCTTCAGTCTTGAACTCAGAAATAGTATTCAAGTGTTTTATTGATTGATGATCGAGCAACAAAGTCTGAATTTCTGAAGGAAATCCTAATCGTGTCATATTCTATTTAAGTTTATTGATGTCAGATGATTGAGTAAAGCTCAGAAGAATATTTTTCTCAGTGGGATCATTGAGTTCCTGAATGAAATTCTCCTTATTTTTGGAAATGAGATAGTTCTAGAACAGTGAAATGTACTTTTCGAAAAAGTTCATTCTGTATCCAAAATATCTAAAGGTATAATAATACTTATTATCTTGCTTGCCTATTTATAAATATTGCAAAAGTGTAGCATATGACTCTATCCAATTATAAAAAAGCACTAATTAAAAGAAATGATGAGTTTACTCTAGATCATATGACTGATTTTTCAGTCTGCATCTTTTGCTCAACCTCTTTCACAATTGAAACTGCATTTTCATAATAGGATCTTTTTCTCATGACTGGATCATCTTTCAGATAAAGGATTTTTAAAGCTTCCTCGATGTTGTTGTTAAAAAATGCTGCGCAAGATCTCAAGGAGTAATTACCAATTTAATGCTTTATTACTTCAATATGATCAATCTGCTTTTCTAATTTTATTTTTTTAGCCAATAATCCTGAAATATCTGACTTCTTTGCCCCTGATTCCTTCATTTTTGTACTTAATTTATTGATTTAAATGAATTTTCTTTGAATTTTCTTTTCTTGGATACTTAACTCCTCCATCACTATCTATTGATAGCAAGAGATCCAGTTTGCATTTATATGGTGTTTGATTATCAGTAAAGCGATAATAAAGTAATATCTGGTATGATACTTACTTTCATAGGGTTCAATGAGATACCCTAGTTGATTCAAAAGAAGATAGTTCTTCACTAATTTATGATAGGATTTGCAATTATTCTGATCCCTTATATATTATTAATTTATAATTTCGTTTTATGATCTTTAAATAGACTATCTGGAGTTAAAAATGGATAATTGCCTGCATTTTGATGTTTTATCCATTTTGGTCAAGCTTTTTTGAATTTGTTTTGTCTTCCCTAGATATGATAAATTTAGGCCTGTATTTCTCTATGATGATTAATTTTGTTATAAAATAGCGGAACACTTTTGTTTTTAGTCAGCTTCTTTCTAAAGAATAATTGTTTCATTGGATTCATTCATTACCATAGAAATTCCTACATCTGCCTAAATCATATTATTTTAAGATCCAATTTCTTTATTAGATGCTTAGGAGATGGAGGAGAAAGGATTAAAGTTGAAATAATTTGGAGAGTTGTAGCTCATTTGAGTGAGTGAACACAACATTTCCACATTGCTATAAGTGTGCTATTAAGTTGTTTTGAGTTATTGATTTCCCATGTTTTCCCTCAATTAATTAATATTATAAACAGGGGATGACTCCACAGCTTTTGAGTCCAAGATGACTATCACTGGCTTCTCTTAATTGAAGGCTTTCTTCTCCAAAGGAAGCAAAATTTTTCTAATCCGAACCAACGCAATTGAATATGGATCAAAATAGGGTGATCCCTTAATTTCAACAAATCTCTCCAAAAAGAGTCATCAAATGTAACTGCTGTCGGAAAGTGGTAGCTCAGTGACGAATATGGTGAGAATAGTGCTTTAATTTAAAGAGAGGGAATCCTTTATTATATATGATTAATTAATATTAGAATTTTATATTTCTAATTATCAATTTGCTATATAATTTTTATGTTAAGTCTAGTTGTTTTATTTTGAAGAAAATGCATAACCATAAATAGCAGTCGAATGCTTGGACCCCAAGACAAACTAATTTCCTTGATGATACTAAAGAATTATCCAAATGCAGTTCTTTTATTTTGAGTTAAGGTTTTAATACTTCCCAATCTCATTTTAAGTGCCTTTCATCAGTCCAGCATTATGATCATTATAAAGAGTAATTGTTCATACATTTAAAAATAATAATATTGAGAGATAAACAGTGGTTGTACATTCTTCAAGATTATCAAATACAGATTATTTTAAAAAATTGTTTATCTTGAGTATCATTTATATTCAATATCCAATACTCTGTTGAGGCAGACTTATTACTATTCAATATCAAGTCAATTCTTTTTCATATTGATCTCAATATTTTCGGCAGTTAGTATTCTTGTCTTATTACCATTGGATCTTTGATGAAATTGGTTAAAAATGTTTGCCATTGATTCATTTGTGCAAATTATCTATAAGGAAGTGAAATCTTCTTGATTATTATTTTAGATCACCAAAATATGATGACCACTGACTGACTGATCTACTTTCAAGAACAAATGGAGCCAAATTAAAATTGATTAACAGCATTTGATATCTTTTTACAAGATAATTAGAAAAGAGAAGAGTTATTTATATGTTATTGGTGAAATTAAATATAGCCAAAATTATATCTCAACAGGAAGAATGTGTCAATTCACGACTTGTCTTGGAACATGTTGGCACAACCAGTGTGGAGCAATTTCTGGATGTTCGCTTAACTACTGCTGTTGTGGCTGTTGGGTTTGCCAACCACCTGAATTGGAGCACTTTAGAGGAAAAGAATGTTGCATTTGTGGGCATTGGGTTGGTTATGGAGGTAGTGTCTTCTGCTGCGGACAAATCTTATGCATTCCAAAATATTTGCATGATTATTCGATGAGAAAAACAATTGGTAAAACAAGGGGAAGATTATACGATGTAAATATCGAAACAGTATAAATCCGATCAAATTTGGCAGAAATGGCTACGACTTCCAGATGATAATAAAACAAATTAAGATTATTCTTTATTCTTCATATTGGTGAATTAATGACTACTTTAACTGCAGAAAAAAATAAAAACACATTTGTGAAATAACCAAATCATATTTCTCTAATAAATATATCTTTTGTGGTTACAATAAAAATTAATATCCTTTAATCTTTTTGTTTTATTTAGGCCATTCAATTGTTACAAGAACACTATTTCTACATTTTAATAAAGGGTCTATATTTTTTTTTACTACTTTTGGAGATTGTAAATTTGTAAATGAATTAGATCGTCATATAAGCAATGGAAAAGAATTGTTACAATCTTACTCATGCTTGTTATTTTGACAGAATTTACAGAGATTAACTTTCAATTCATGGGTTATTAATGATGGAATTGAAGTTTATGATTAGATATCGTTATAGGCTACAAACTCCAATATTATCAAAGGATAATTGCAAAAATATAGTATCAAATATTAAATATTTTTTGAAACAAAAGATAAATCAATTCCTTGAAGCATCTAAATATCTAAAAATGATTATAAAAGAGATTTGATTTATTTAATTGTTGTGATTAAATATCATCTTTAATAATTATTCATTAAAATGGGAAGTACTTATACATGTACCTATATTGCCAGCGATGGAGAATCCTTTACTTATGACTGTCCATGCGATCAGTGCTGGCAGGTCTACTATCCAAGCTCGTAGGGACCGTGCCCACATGTGCCTCATCTGATTCCTTGGCTTGGTATTGGTGGCTAATCATTGCTATTGCTATTGCTCTGGTGATTGGAGGAATTATAGCTGCAATAGTAAATAAGCGAAAGAAAGAAGCAGACTACACAAAACTTGAATTAACTACAGGAAATGCAAATCCTTATGTAACTCCTTCGACTAAATGAAAAATATTAAAGGATGATAATCGAAAATTAATAACTTCCAAATGTTAATTGGCACGCTCAATATTATTACTTAATCATTTTACAGAGCTGAGGAGAAGAAATTTTTTTATTTATTTCTATTTTTTTATTGAAATTTAATTTTTTTCATCAATTTAGCAATTATCATTGATTTAATCGATTTTTATAGTTTATCTTGAGAGTAAATAAGATTCAATTCAAAGATTAAGTTTAGGAATTTTTAGTGATTAAATATATATATATAAGCACATATTCATATAGATCTTGATTAAGGCTTGCCAAATAAAATATCTGACAGAATTAAAACAAACCAAAATAAATCTAAAAAATAAATATGTAATTTGAATGTTTTATAGAATTTAAATAATTTAGAATAGAATGGGAACTTGCAAGACAGAAAGACACCGAAATATATAACTCACTGATTAATACAAAACTAAGCGCTAAAATTCTTTGAAAGAGAACCCTAACTCCGGAGGATATTTAAAATCTGAGGTTTTTCTTCACTATGAAGCCTCAGAAATGTATAGAAGTTAAAGAAGAGAGAAAACCTGAATTAAAGAATGCACAACCAATTGATTCGATTAAACTTTGCATAAATAAAACGTATCATATTGAGTAATTTATATCAAAACAAATGAATACTAATCATAATATATGGTTTTTGCTTTTTTCAAATTATTATCCCTCTCAAATTTTATCGGAAAGGAATTGTTTGAGATAATTACCATGATAAAAATTAATGAAATCATGATAACAACAAATATTCTTGCAAGAAAAAATATGTCATCTCAATCAAAACAACTGATGAGAGCTTCAGAATTAATCAGATTGAGATTTCATAAATTCTTGCAAGAATGAAAACTGTATTATTTTATCAAAAGAGAGAAGGAAGTATGTAGTGTCCGAAATGTTTATCAAACTCAGTCATTACCAAGCACAATGGAAAATTTTGTCAAATTTCATAATGCTCGTTTGTCTCCTTTGATATCATTGATAGAACAGACGAAGTCCCTTTTTCGGAGCAAACATCTCGGTGTAGCGAACCGGAAAGGACAGAAACCAAAAACTACAAAACTATCAAAAACTGTTGTTTTGTTCTAGGGTACTGTGAGGCTATCTTCAACAAAGCCCTAATCCTTGCACAGTAAAAGGAAGAGAGCATATCGTAAAAATAGCTGTCAGCTTACGCCATCGCCTGTTCTGCCTTGGAAAAAGATGTATTTGCTGAAGATCTGATAAAGAAATATTTTAAGTTCAGTGACGATGAGTGGACTAAGGTCATTAACAAGGCACAAGGAATATTTAGTTCTAAAAACACAAAAATACTCAAGCATAACATTGAGTATTACATTGACAAATTCAGCAGAAAAATACGGATTAAAAAGAGCGAAGTCAAATAACAAATTAAAAAAATCCAATTTGGAGGATAAAATCCAAGAACAATTGCAGGATCTATCTTCCTTCGATTTGGGGATGAGAGCATTTAAAAGATTTCGAAGGTGGTGGGAATCAAGCCATTGACAATTTCCAAATGCTATGATTTATATTTTGCTTGATGCATGCACTACTTGTTCATATGATGATATTCCAACTCTTTATTCCAAAGATCAACAGTAATTTTAAGACTAATGCTTAAATAGGCTATCATGTTAAAAATATTTGATAGTCTGTTTAATTTCATAGCCTATAAATAAAGAAAGTGAATCTTATAAAAAAAGAATTTTACAAGGTTGTAAACAAATAAATTAAATTCATTTAGCATTTATTATATAATTCTCAAAATTGACTTTTAGTTCAAGTCAGTCAATTATAATTTCATGTTCAATTTATACAATCCTGCAAATCAAATCCAGCAGAACCAGCAGCAATCTCCCAATCTGCAACAATATCAGCAACAGATGAGCCTCAAACATATTTAACAAAATCTTGATACCATAAATCAGTTGCTGAACCAATCATAGCTTCAAAATTTGATTATTTACCTCGGAATAATTCAGGAAAGTGCTTTAAAACAGATAAATGAGGCTTGCAAAGAGAGTGATTTTATTAAACGAGAACAATAATGCCCAAATAGAGGTGTAACGAGCGATTCTATCAAGGAGAGATGTTTCAAGATAAAGAATCGAAATCAAAAATTATTGAAAAGTCTTTTAAACGTGAGAGAAAAACTGGTGAATCAGATGTATATGTATAAATCTGTATCTCCGGTGCAGGAAACAGAAATGGAATCTCTAACTTAAAAGATAAAGTACATTAAGATGCAAATTTCAAATAAAATGACAAAGCTACGATTTCATCAAGTCAATAAGATCGAGAACATCAATCCTCAATAGCAAGGTATCCCTTTTTCGCCATTCAAAGCACCCTTAGTTTAATTAAGGAAGGGAACGTAGCTACTGGAGAAGGAGAGCATGAACATTCGTGAGGAGTTGAAGTTAATTGTGAAATTAGCCCACGGATAAAATATTTGATCTATAAGCAATACTAAAAGTTTATAAAATAGATAATCATTAAGTTTATAGAAGGTATGTTTCGAAGTTACTGAGCAGCTATCGCTTCTTATTTGATTAGGATTTTATTGATTACCTCTTGAGTAGAGCCTGCCAGGCAGGAATCATTTTAACTGGTTTCTTTTTCAGAGATTTAAACATTATCAACTTCTATGAGATGCCGAATTGAGTCAATTCTGCCTCCAGATAAGCATTGAGGCTGGTATCATCATGCGCAGCCACAATTTGAACTATGGCATTAATCATATTTTCAACTTTACTATAGTTTTTCTCGTTACTAGTCATGTAAGCTTTGAGGCCATTTGTGATGGAAATGCGCACTGAAGTTTATATAAACTTAATCTCATTGCAAATAAACTCTCTCTTTTGCTCAAATACTGTTTTCTTCTCATCTGCAAATATGTCTTCACGTTTTGACTCTAAACATACAAATAAGATTACCTATTTCCTGCATTTTAGACATGCTTTCGAGCTCACTACAGAGATAATCCCAGTAGAGAAGAAGTAAATCAGTTTGCAAATCGCATTTGCCTTCCAAAAGTTGTAGGGTTTTTGGAAAATACTGGGATGATATGAAAGTTGCAACCTCAGTCAGATTAATCTCATCAACTTTTTTCATCTTTGAAATGAAGTCGTACCAATTCATAAATTTGAGATCTCTCCAAATTTCAAGTTCAGGAAGAGATTAAGCGAATTATTGCAGCTTCTTCTTATCGTCAACTCGAGCAATCAAATATTTTTTCATAATCTGTTGATTTTTTCTAAATTTAATGGTTTCCTCTAAACTCGGAAGATTTTCATTTTCGCTGAAATCTGATAAGAACATAAAGACGATGGCTATGGCCTTAATTTTGCCAATAGAAAAGTCAATGATATTTTCTAGCTTTGTATTGCTCTCATTAATGATTCTGTTATTAGCTAATATGTTTGAGTAATCAATCGTTGACTCATTATGTTCCTACTCTTTTTTCGACTGCTTTGAAGATAACATCTCGAATCTAGCATTGACTCCTCTGTAGGTATAGCTTTATTTTTTCCTGGCTTGATAGTTCTGAGAGTAGCGATTCTCTCTTTCTCGTTTTTAAATGAAAAAGAGAGATAGTCTTTCGAGAAGTTGTATGATTTTTTATATTTTGCCAAGACTCGGCTTGAGATAACTTGGTTTGATGTTCAGTATGTCCTTGACAATCCGATTGAAAACATTTATTAAACCATACCAGTAGGCACTACAACTGATATTCTTTGGCACCAGCGTTTGAGTTTCAACTTTAGCTGATTTAAACTGTAACTACAGCAAAAATCTCCAACACTCGCTTCTAAATTATTCATTAACCTCAATTACTTTAATTCTTTAATTGACATCCAACTCATAATTCCAGTCCCTATAATCCCTACTGGGAGATCCTTTTAACTCATCTCTAATTCTTGTCAATAGAATTTAGGCTATTGAAAATTGTAATTTTTAGAATAAGAATATCTATATTAAGAATTCGCAAATTTTTTAATACCCAACGATTTTGCTGAAATTTTACAGGAATAAATTGAAGTTTGTTTAGTCATTCCAAGATTTTTATGGTTAATTGCTAACCATATAATTTTTAACGTACAAATAGCTCAGAAAGATCTATCGAGGCTGCAATCTTTTTACAATATAGTAGCCCATTTTTGTTAGAATTATCCATTTCTTTCCATCCAGCACCGACCCTTTAAGTTCAACAAGCTATCCGATTATTTATTAACATTTTACTACTTCCATAATACCCTCGTCTAGGTACCAAACAGAGTCGTTCATAAGAGTAAGATTTCCCAATCCTAAAGAGGCCTTTACCATATTTGAACGCCCAATTTATTCGCTAGCCTAGTCTTTTTTTTAGATGTTAAAACCAACTAATCCAATCGAACTTGGTTTTGGAATTAATACTGGAGTTTTAGCGAAATTAAGATGTTCTCCCTTTTTAATCGTGATGAAATATCCTCCTTTTGTGACAATAGACAACAGCCCCTCTTGGTCTACCTGTTTACTCAGCCAAATGGAAACAATCTTAAAATCATCAATCCTTGAATAATTTTCAAACTCTGGGTTAGTGAGCATCAATTTTTTAATCAAGTCATCTTCTGTGAGTTGATGGATGTGCTTAATGGAATTATTTTTTTTGTTTATTTCCAATATCTGTACCTTTTTGGACTCAATGATGTATTGAGGCTACCTATTCTATCTAGTGAACTTGTTGATAATTTTATTAGCATTGATGCTCAACCAACTCGTTTTTCGCTATTCACGCACTAATGAATAAATAATATTTCCCTGTATTTGGATATCCTAAATGAAATAGTTGACAGAAGGATAGATAAGAGGCATATATGGCAATATCTGTTGTAAAAGAGGCAATTTCACTTGTCTAATCTTCATTTCTTCTGAAAAATCAATATGACAGTAGTTGCAAGTGTCAGTACCAACAACTATTTCATTCTTATTCACAAATTTAATCTTTTGTATGAGTCTGGAATTGATTATTTCATGACTGAAGTTGAAATCAGTCAAATTTAATGAATCTTTCTCAATGCCATAGAGATGCAATATGTTTTAAACACCAATTGCAACGATGAATAACTGCCGACTCTTCAAATGCAATGAACTATTTTCAATTTCTCCCACTGCCAAAGAGTCGATCCTATGCTGAAGCCATAAAATTTTATGCTTTTTGGTTATAGTGTGCTCTAAGATAATTTAGTTAGAGTGAAAATACCAAATATATTCCTTGTAGTACCCAATCCCGCGACTTTAAGACTCCTCTCTCATCTGCAGTTTATCTTGAATATGCTCTGGATAATTCTTCCATTCGTAATTGAGAGGATTGAAGAGGTGAACAGATGAGTTTTGCTTTTGTTGAGATGGTACGAACAATGAAGTAGGGATAATACAACTTGGAAGAGATTAATATCTTTGGTTTGATGGCAGACCCGTCAGCAACTTGTTATGATGATAATGTGGGGGTTCCTTTCTATGAGAATACAATTGGATTTGCTATAATTTCGAGCGCTTTAGCGATGGCTTGAACATTCTAAAGTTACTATTATAATGGTGAATCAACTTCATATATCTACACAGCAATATTCGAGTTTAAATCACTAAATATTTCTTCTATTTTCAAATATTGTCTTGCAATCTGACAGTGAACTGATAGAGATGCCTTAGTTGCAAACAATTCATAATAAAAGGTTATAAAATCACTTGTTTCGAAGTGGTAGATCATAGTTAACACTGATCCTTATTTCAACTTCATCTCTAGCTGAGGTCACCATTTTTTATAGATTGGATGATTTTGTTGATTTCTTAACTTCTTACGACATATTGGAGCTTTTTAATTTTTAATTTCCTATTTATTCATCAAAATTTTACTACAATTTTCCCGACCCTTCAAAACTTAAGGATTATGCTTGAGAGCTGAAAAGAATTTGAACGAGAGACTGCTTTTGTTAAATTTTATGGCCAAATTATTCATTTGGAATGGAATGTAGATATGTAGGACTGGCTATTTCAATAAACTCTATCTCCTCAGAAACATATAATTTCTATTTTTACTACTGAGGCTTTTGATCCTCTTCTATAACCAATGAAATAAACAGTTCCTGCTTTTCATTTTATTTTTATAATTTGCCATCGTCAGACTCTTCCTGAATGGGCACTGTTGGCTCTAATGACAAGAGAGGATTTGATTAGAAATCTTGGTTAATAGAATTTATCCTAATTATGATATTTTAACTGCTGCTGAACTCCAGAGATTCTTTAGATACAAACTTATCCTCCTCTTTGTCAGAATCTAAAGGCAACTACAAATCAAAATAATGATCATTTTTCTTTTCTCCTTGCTCATCAAGAATATCGCCCTCCTCGCTCAATACTTCAGTTCCCCCCAACTCATCAAGTTTGGGAGTACATGAAAAAGGAACCTTACTGGAAAGCAACTCATTGTGATAGTTAACTTACACTACTTATTCCTTACACTACATAATTTCTCCCTCATAGTTACTCCATCTATCTTCATTACAGTTCCGAGGATCACCCCCTATAAGTGTAGAATAAAATTATCGTTTGTGTTTGATTGTTTCCTCAATGTCACTCCAACTATTGGCTAAATGACAAATTGCTTACAAAAGGATTGATTCTCTTTAGTTTTCAACTCAATAGCTTCTCCAATCAAGAAAAGCTGGCTTTCAAATCCTTTCTTGCTGATTTCATCAGTCAGATTGTCCCTCAAAATTAAATGTAACCCAATTTCATCTTTTAAAAGTTGATAAACCTATGTGGATTGCTTCACTCCTTAAACTAGCACATCTTTCTGGTAGTTATGTAAGATATTATTATCGGGATCATTTAACATTATTTTCAAAGTTTAAATCAGAAACTCTTTTGTCAGTATAAATTTAGTGAGCTGTGGCTCAACGGTTATTAATATCTTTACTAGCTTATAGTAATATACTATTTATAGCCCTAAATCATATATATTTTACGAACTTAAGAAATAAAATTCCTGATATGTATTTTTTAAAAAGCGCACTTCAAAGAATTTAGGAAACTTTCACTGACCCTTATTGCCTTGTTGACTTCGCTATTAGATTAATTGGATACTTTTGAGCCTTATTGTTATTTAATAGGCAAATGTATTCGTAGATAAGCTTCTAGACAGTGTAAAGTATCTGTTTTAATTCTATGATTTTCAGGGTATTTTTGAAGAAGGTTAATGAGAAAATCGAAGTTTTATGCTTGTGCCACAATATTTTTAATGAGGCTACTAAACTTCGATTTTTAGTATTTATCCTCATGTTTTTCAACTAAACCTTCAAGAAATTCAGCAAAGCTTTATATAAGTCCCTCCATTCTCAGCTCGTTTTACTCAACATAAATTGACTCACAGATAGTTTTGACCAAGCTTAGCTTCAACGATTAGTAAAAATCGTGTTACCCTTCAGCTTATAAAGCTTTTCCTACCAGTTAGCAAATTGATTTGCTCCAAAAATAATTTACTAATCCTTTGCTAATTTCTCCATTTAGTATCACTAACATCTAAATAATCATTTAATTACCTTTTCTGCTCGCTGGTAAATGAAGGGAGTGATCAGTTTGACGAGGTAGGCCAAACTAGTCTCCTACGCATCCTACTGAAATAGGATTCTAAAAATATACTATAGAATAGGAGAGTCTGTGGGGTTCTGAATCACTTAGTCTTAAGTTTTGACGTCTTCGCCAAATACATTGATTACAAATTCTTCGCTGAGGTTTGAAAGTATTTAAATAGCATTATGGGTGAGTTGAGTATTAAGTGGTTAGTTATGACTTAGTTTGTATAAATTGGGGTTGAGCGCAATATCAATAATATCGAAAAGGATGCTTCTATAATTTGGTTGAATGATTCTGAATAAATTTGATTGTTACAGTTGTGTAAATTTGGTACTGTTACCTTTGACCTCGTCCATAAACTGTTGAGTTTGAATAAGTTCAACTGCAGACTTTTTTTAGTTTAGAAGTGTTTCTATATCGATGGTGGACGATTCCTCTTCTCTCTGACTACCCCATCTACTCATATGTTATTGTTATTGAATAAATGCAAATTTATCGATAATTCAGATAAATATTTAAAACTTAATTGGATTTATCAAATCTACTCTAATCTCTCCTTTACGTTCAATATGTTTTACCTCTCTTTCATACGAATTTATTTCTATTGTAGGGTTTGGCTTGACATATTGTGAGAATTTTGCTTTAAGAGGAACTATATACTCTTTAGCATTATCTTTATTGCCCCACGCTTGTCCTTCGCTGTTGTTATTAGTCCCATTGAACTTTTTAGAGACCCTAACAGAATGAAAGTAGCCCCGTATTTATTTTACAAATCGAAGGACACTCCGCCCATCCTGCACAGCTGGAAAAAAGAGTTGACTTGCCTATCAGACAGTCCAAAGTGGAGCAGAAAGGGAATATAGCAGAAAAACCTTGCCTATAGAGTAATAATTTATTCCTAAGCCCCTCCTCTTTCTTCAATATCCATAATTTTGGCCAAGTAGTCTCCGTTTTCTGTGAGTTCTCCTTCAGAAAGAAACTTATAGTAGAATAAAGAACTACCGAGATGAGTCAAATAGCATTGCACCTTCTAAAGATAAATTTCCTGCATATCATTAATATAAAAAGTCAGTTAGGCGGAGCCAAAATGTCCATACTAATACAGTTTAGTTCCTACTTTTTTGGATCTTTAGAAAAGCCATCTGTTTTCTATTTTCTTCTGGGGAAAGATAAAGCCTATATTAATAAAACCTGATGATATTTTTTAGAAATTTCCAATCACTTTGATCTCTCCTGTCAGGGAAATGCTTATTACGACTCCAACAACACTGACTGATTACTAGTAAGTTTCAACAATACCCCCAAATTTGATTAACTCATGATAGAATTCATCAACCGTTGAATGCTGACTGATCAGAGTTGTATTGTGGTACATCTCTGGAAGAGAACTGAAAGGAAAGTTTAGCAGAGCCAGTCCGTGGCTTCGATACTTTCCGTTTATTTTTATTATGAATTTGGTAGTTTATTTGACATTTTGACAATATTTAATAACTTCATCTGAGAGGGATATTAGACTTTGATGTCCTGAATCTAATATTGTATGGCGCTCCATCACAGTCATATGAAATCTATCTAATTCTGATCTGTTTTATAGTTTGAGTGTTTCTATGAGATTGCCTCCAAGTATGGGTATATTGAGATAGGCAGCAAGTTTAACATCCACTAATGAAGGGTAGCTAATCACCAGATAAGATGGAACGTCTTTAATTTTCTTCTTAAGTTTTCTGAGAGTTTAGCTATTATAGTATAATTTAGTAGATAAGTCCATGTTGTGCTTGAAGATATTGTTGGGATCTACCTCTATGAATGTTACTCTGTCTTTGAAATTGGGTATTTCTTCCAGTTCCATGATCTTATAATAGTAGTTAATTGCTTAGTCATTGAGAGCATAAGGCAGCAGATAAATAATAAACTTGTTCACACTTTTTAAGTTAAAGATACGTGTAATTTGGATGTTAAGAAACTCTTTATAATTTTATTTTCCCCGTAAAATTTAATTTATTAAATGAATTTAGTAATGTTTTTATGACTACATTTTTGCGAATTTGGACGGAAAGGTTTTTTGAAGGGTTGTGTACGCTTACTCCACCTATCTTCTTTTCGATTTTATCAGTTCTTTATGTTTCTTAACAGTCCAGCAACTGACTGCCCACCAGTATATTCGATTTGATATTTGTTTTTTCTTGAGATATTTCAAAAACTACTTTCGCTAAATATTAAATTTTAGGCAACTTTTCACTTTATCCAGAGCTAGCATTAATTTCTGATTTTGCCCACGAACAGTTTTGAGTGACTTTAGATTTCTCTTTTTGGCCTATCCTGCCAAACAGCTCAGCAGCTATTATTTGCTAAGTCTATTGGATCGAGTCACAAATTACAATATTTTAGAACTGTCAGCGTAGCCAATCTAGATTGAGTATATCTTCATAACCTGAATAATATGTTTGAGGATTTGTCGGATCTAGCATTTATACTCTAAATGCTTTCTGATAACATTTGTCATGTTGACGTCTAAGGAAACTTAGTAGTGCACAATTTTGATAAATATTTGCTCTTTGAATTCGATATAAGGTATTTTTTCCTATTTTGGAGGCACATATTTCTTGATGTTGCCTTCTGACTCCTTTGGCATAGTAATTGCCCAATTCTCCTAAGAGAGAGGTTCTCCAAAATTCATTTTATTTGCTTTTTTAATAGTATCTTTGATCATATTTTCAGTAATTTGAGGTTGTGAGTTTTTATCGCTTTCCAACTCAGCAAATCTTTCTTCTCCCTGATGGAAAATAGCCTTTTGCGTCTGCAAAACAGGTTTTCCTTTTTCAAAGGCAGTGATTATATTCACATCTTTCCCAATTTTACCTTTTTCAATTAATGATAACAACCCCTTGTCCAGTTCATAGGCTTTTATTGCATTTTTCTAGCAGAATGGATTCAGTCTCACTTATTTGGGAAGTATGTCTGGCTTTCGTTTTATAAATTTGGGTTTTGCTCCTCCATGGTTGCCTACTGGCCTTCCCTCATCATAGATGAGTTTGCTGGACTGAAGTTGTTTGAAAGTGCCCTTAAGTTGTGAAATTTCCTATTGCAGCGTGGTATTATGCAGAAAAGTAAGATCAGTATGATAAGATAGGCTTTTGGTTTTTTCCCTACCAGTTTGCTTGGTGCCATTGTAATACTCTGTTCTTTTAGTGTCAATGACTGGCTGCAGTGGTGGATCGCTCACTTTTTTGGTATAGCTTATCATCTGCATGGAACCAAAACTACTTAATACACCACTTGATTAACTCTAACATCAAGTTTGGTCTCGTACTCACTAATTATCGAATTCAATTTGTTCAAATTTTTCTTGTTTTTCTTTTCTAGGGTGGATTGTTCCATCTTTTGCGTTTATTATAACTACTAATATAGGGTGAAACACATCTAACTATAACTGCATATGATGAAATAAAATATATCAGTCTTGATCTTCTTCATCTTAGTTTTAGAGGTTCAAAGCGTCTATTGTTTTGTTCTCGTTTTGGTCGCTCATCAATGCTTGGATGGCATTTGCACTTGCTCGGTAGTTATGTTTCATGTAATTAGGGTCATTTTTAACCACATCGTACATCCTTCTCAGTTTTTAGTTCAAATTTTTTAAATCTTATTATAGTGATCCATTTTGTATCTCCCCTTCTCGGCGGTAGAAGGCAGTCATTTCCGACAAATGTTGGATTCCGGCCTTGATGTTAATCATGGAGCTTGACAATTTGGAATATTTGATGTTGGTCCTTTCAAACTGATTGGTTATCTTTGCTAAGTCTTGCTCAATTTAATCGAGTCTTCTCCTCTCTGGTCCATCTCTTTCTTTAACAAATTTATTATCCTCGAGTCTTTTCTTCAATACGTCTCTTTCTTCTTTGAGTTCTTCTAAGTGTCTAGAGTAATTGGCCTGCAGCTCTTCTAGAGAGTGAGTGGTCAGCCCTTGGGTCTTAAATTTTTGAATGATCTAATTGGCGTCAATAACTCCAGTTACTTCCTTTAGTTTTCTCAATGCATCTTCGTAGTCATTGAGTTCCTGGCGTTGATAATTTTCATCATTCTTGTAGCTGACCCCAAAGACTACATTTGATTTGGCATTAAATGTACTTCTTTCACCCATTACTGGTCCTTCTGAAGTTTGAGGAACGTCCTTGTTGATTTCGTCCTTTTTCTCATTCACGTATTTTGATCGCATTTCCTGAACTGTGATTTTTCGTTGCTCAAATCTTTTCAATTAACCAAAAGCGGCTTCCTTTGCATGAGTAGCATCATGAGCTAAAAGCAATAGCTCTTAAAAGTCATGCTCTTTGCCCTTGAGGCACGTTTAAATGGCAGCCAACTGACTATCGTAACCGACTCTCTCCTACTTCAATCTCTTGACGACCTGCTCATACGTCTGCTGTATGGACTGGGCCTCATTATACTTAATCATGACCTTATCTAATCGATTCTACAGAATTCTAATCGTCCTCATCATTGGATTTTCTTCAATATATCCAAGCTTGCTATCTTCCACTTCTTTTAACTTATCCTGCAGAGTGAATAGCATATTCTTTTTGATTTTGGTCTCATGCTTTTCTTTGTCCAGCATTATTCTAAGATAGTTTTCGTCTGTCATAGTCAGGCCAAGCTTACTCTCGGAGCCGGTTGAGTTGTAGCCTGTGCGCGAAAGTACACATTTGTTCTTCTTATTGGCGATAAACTAGTCTCGAATGGACTTTAATTTTTTATTTTCTGTCTTGAGTTTATCAATTTCTTCTTGATATTTTTCCTTGATTTCTTCAGCTTGTCTCAAGAATAAGCGTCTGTCCTAATCGAGCATTTTGTTCTTTTGGTTTTGATGATCCATTTAGTTATCTATGGTGGCTGCCTTTCTGACCATGGCTGATCTGGCTCTCATGGTTTTCTATAACTTTAAATCGATGAAATGATTAGTTAACCATAAATTAAACAACTTCTCAACATAGAGGTAATCCATAACTATCTTTCAATATACGATGGCATTTATATCACGAAAAGGATGACATCTTCTTGCATGGATTCATTCCTCTCGCTCCTCCTCCTCCTCGACTCATTCGCGACGATATTTTATCGAAATTGGAGTAATCCAGATCTCCTATCAAAAAGTATGAAGGATCTCTAATCTTTATAGATAGTTCATCGCTTCTGCTGATAAAGGCGAAAGGAGCTGCGATTTCTATATTGCTTGCATTCAAAGATCGTGCCGATCTCCTATCTCCCTCTTTTATCTTGCAAGCACTTTTAATAGCCATTGCCGAGCCTTCCTCTTTGTTGACAATTTCAACATATCCTCGAATGAAGATCATATCTTTGGTATTGCATTATATTTCAGCCGGATCCAATTTTTATAATTTGAAATGGTCGATCATTTCCATCAACTCTTCCTTCATCACATGACTGATGCTATACGTGATATCATCCTTCTTTACGAACATTTTATAGCATTAGAAGATGTGTTCTTTCCAAAATCTTTATTAAAACTGCGGAAATGTGTTAAATATTTTAGTCATTAGGCTCTTTTTTACCTGAACGATTTCGGCCATTGTATTTGCTGTGGCTTTAGAATGATAAGTATTCGTACAGAGCGATTCAAAACCAAAAACTTGACCAGCAAGCATAGGTTGCTTGTACACCATTTTTTAGTTGGTAAATTCGACAGTGCACCCGCCCTTTTTCACGAAATAGAAGTATTTGGCAATTTATGAGTTATCCATGATCCTTTCGTTGGCATCAAAGGTATATTATTCAGCTAATTCGTTTGCAATCAAGTGAAGTACTGGTTCAGGTATTAATCTGAAAAGGGGATTTTCTTTCAAAATTTGATAAAGGTTTGTCTCTTCCCACTGCGGAGTAAACAGACTGAGCTCTAAAGATTTGCTGTCGATGATTTGATTTAGCATTTCGTATTCATTAGGCTCGAGCTGCCCGTTTTAGTTGTTTTTATCAATTACGTCTAAATAAAATGAAAGATACCCTTGAAAGTGTGTAGAATAAAGAAGGACACTTTCCTGGTCTTCACTTATTTCTCAATTTAAGGGAAGCTAGGTTCGAGGTAGTTGATAAGGAAAAACTATGCCTATTTCTGATTTTCTTCACTTTCCTTCAGAATATTTCGAAGAATATGCGATTCTTCCTCTTTGTTCTTCTTCTCGCTGGCATCATAAAAATCTTCCAGTTCTTCTCTTACTTGCTCGTTTGCTTTGATATAAGAGCTGACCACGTCGTAGCAAAAAGATACGTATTAAAATAAGTGAGATTTGGCAAGCTCGTTGACGAAAGTTAGCTTCATCAACTAAGAGAATATGCGCATCACAAAAGATATTTAATTTTTTATCCAGTTCCAACTTTATATCTCCTCCGTCTCCTTATCCAAATCGAAGTGAGCTGATTGGATCAGCAACATGAGAGCAGCAGGTGTTGTGAAATTATTTTCATGAAATTACCAATACTTAGTGATGAGATCCTTCAAAAATCGCTTTCTGTATTAAACTTAAAGATCAAATTGTGCATTTTTTTAATCGAGAAGTTCTGCAATGGAATCAGAAGGAATATGGTGATAGTCCTTGAGCACATTTTAAAGCTTGAACAGCTGGCTTTTCTCAAATTTACTGTCTTCGATGTATTGCTTGTTATTCACCAATTCCTGAGTAACTTTGACCATCTGATCATAGTCAGGTAATCCAATTTGCTTTTATATATCTTCCCATTGAATCATCTCATATCCTACACTCTTTTACTATTTTAATTTATCCTTTCGCTATAAGATATTAGCAACAAAAGAATGCAAGTACTCTTGAAAGAATTTATACTCAACTCGTTTCAGAGATGACACTCCCAGTACTTTCACGATCAAGTTAGTCGTTGTGCCATGAATGATAAGAGTGAGCAGCGAATTGCAAGTCACATGCATCATGATGAGGCTGCTCACAATGACATCATATTTGTTATTTTTAAAGACAAGCATGGCTAATGAAATTCCAATAGCCCCCTTTAGGCCTGCAAAAGTCAAGACAATGATTTATTTCCAGTTAAGGCCATCTCCCATTTTTCTTAAATATCGATAGAAGACACCGATAGAGGCAAATCTAATGAGCACAACACAAAGATAAATGTAGATGGTTATAACCAATTCATGATAGATATCGATTTCTCCTGATTGAAAATGAATCACGTTAGCACCAACCAGCACTCCAGCAATCATGAAGATACTGGTCTCGGCAACAAAAACAAGGTAACTCCAGAAAGTAGCCACATATTCTTAAGTTTCTCCGAAAAGCCATGTTTTGCCAAAAGCATTCATGTATAATCCGAAAATAGCGAGAGAGATGATTCCTGAAATTCTAACTTTGCTGAACTCTGCGATGAGATAAATGGAGTAACAGAAAATGGCCAAGAGTGTGACTACCAGAATGCCATCATATATCATTCTTTTGATGCAATACACTGCAATAAATCCAGTGATAACTCCGAAAATAATACCTCCTAGTACTTCTTCCAAAAATAGCTGAAAGTAGACCCAAGGATCGATCTCCTCCTTTGTATCGGCGATATACTAAATTGCAAAATAGATACTTGCATAAATTGGAAAATTAGCACACAGGTGCAATAATTAAACAGTGATTCACCTTAAATCAATGATGTCAATTTTTGAGGAACTCCTCCTCGTTTAAGTTTATGCATAAAGGAGAGAATGTCAGTGCAAGTGAGCATGCTGCCCAGCATCAACGCGTTGTGCCAGGAGTATATCTAATTTAAAATATAATTACATTCTTTTGATCTATGAACACTTTCATAATGATCATTATCAAAGAAGCGCTCACGATTGAAGAAAACACTCCCATTATTAGACTTTGCCCGACCATCTTTTTGAAAGTGTGCCATTCAGTCTTGAAGGCACTTTCAAAGATAAGGCAAGGTAAAAAGATAGCGAGAATGGCATTTGGATTAAGCCCACTTATGAGGTGAGTGGCTTGTCCAATAATACCAAGATGCTAAAAATTTATCCCTAGTAAAATACCTGAAATGAGTAGTAGAGGGTTATAGGGTATCTATAATCAGATAAAGAGTACACCAATAATTCGACTGAATAATTTGAGAAGAGCTCCGTATAGTAAGCTGCCGAAGATAAATACAATACTGAGTCCTACCCCTGGAATTTTAGAGTGATGAGGATCCTTTTAATCTCTTTATTAAGGTGATGATTACTATTCTTCCATTTAATCACTATAGTCATCTATCGGATGATCGTCTTAATCAGTTGTCTTTGGATGAGTATCTTGATGTTCAGAAGCCACCAAAGGTATGCCAGATTACACAATTTGAGCTTCAATTTCTAGATGAGCAGTTGTGAGGTAAAGAAGCCTGAGTTAAGGGTATGTTACGTGCTAAAGATTACTACAACAGAGAAGATGAACTCAAATTTATAAATTTTCATGAGGATTACAATTAATTATTTAAATAAATGCCATCGGAAATATATCCGCACATTTAATCCTCGTAAATGGATAAGCATCAATTTGCTCTTTCCCATGTTATTGTATCATTCCTTCGGACTTTATCATGGCGATTTTAGACTAATGATAAACTTCATAATTAATTTTATATTGACTCGATAACCACTTCCATATCATTTCATACTATCACCTTTGAGATACAGTTCAACTTATGAGAAAAGCTGATTTTTCTGTTTTCATTTTGTTAATTCATTAGTATTATGGAGGCAGATTAATACGAACAGTAGTCAGAATGCGAGGACTATGCAGACTATGGTACTGATGGCTATCATCCTGTAGCACTTGGTATCTTGTTTGTTACTCAGGATAAAAATTTAAGGGTGTCTACACAGTAGTCCAAAAACTAGGATGGGGTCACTTTTCAACAGTTTGGTTGGTCTACAAATAAATTGGACATGAGTACGCGGCACTGAAAATTCAACGCAGTAAAGATACTCATACTGAATCAGCACTGGATGAGTTGTAGATGCTGAGTTAAATACAAAAGCACGAAAGCGACCCATAATGGCTTTTGTTTCTATCCCAAATGTAACAGGAGCACTCCTCTCAAGTAAATAGCAAACTTTGCCGTCCATTACTCCTTTTGGATAATTTTGCTCATTATGGCATTCATGGGAAGCATATGTGTAGTGTATTCGAGTTGATGGGTCCTAATCTGCTAGACTTGATCCAACACTACTAATATAAAGACAGGCGTATGCCCTTATGGCTAATAAAGAAAATCACAAGGGATGTGCTCCTTGGGCTTGTCTATCTTCATTAGCAATGCCACATTATTCATACAGACCTTAAGCCTGAGAACATTATGATCAAGATGGAAGCATACGAATAGCAGCAACTCATTCAACAACTCAGCAACTACAAGGTTAAGCCACTCAGCATGAAATATTTAAAGAATCTGCAAACACCAAAAAATCCTAAAAATAAGAAGAAGCAAGAGAAGAAGAAGCTGAAGAAAAAGAAACAAATGCAGCAGGAAGACAAGATATAAATTGATAAAGCTGAGGATGGTGACAGTTCGCAAAATTATCAATAATAGATATAATTGCCCAGTGGCTAGTCACCTTTGATTTCTTCCTCCTCTCCTTAGATTTCATCATCAAATTCTTCAGCCGCATTTCAGTAAAATGAGCCAGTTAACCAAAATTATCAATTTAATACAGCACAAATCAATTAAGATGTTCCACGGCAATCATTATAATTAGTAAAGGAAGATGATAAATAATCTGACATCCAAAACGAAGTCGACATGTCTGTGTTAACATGGAAAAGCGTGCAGATAAAACTAAACGATCACCTCTTCTTTAAAATTGCAGATATGGGTAATGCTTGTTTTACTAACAAACACTTTACTAATGATATTCAAACGCGTGAGTATCGTTCCCCCGAAGTCATAATTGGACACGATTACTATCCAAACACTGACATTTTTTCGTTGGCTTGCGTGGTGTTCGAGATGATGACCAATAATTTTCTATTTAAACCAAAGAAAATAGCTGGAATCAAGAAAGATGAAGATCATCTCTATCAAATTTTAGAGATTTTAGGGCCTATCGATAAGGTCTTCGCGTGTGGAGGCAAAAATAGCGAATTTCTCTTTAACAAAAAAGGGAAATTACTCAATGGAGATCCAAAGATAACTTATCCTCTTAGTCGTAAACTCCATGAAAAGTATGGTTATGATATCGAAACAGCTATAGCTGCAGAATAATTTTTACTTCCAATGCTAGTGTTTTATCCAGCAAATCGGGTGGATGCTCGAACCTGTCTTAAATCAAAATGGCTTTGGACTTAAACTTGATTTATGTATGCTTGTATGGCTTAATTCTGTTTGTCATTTAAATAGAAATTGCAGAACATGTCGAAAACAATGAAAATTAAAGGATTTATTGAGGGTCGCATCGCTTAAATCGACCAAAACTATCAGAAGGAAGAGGACATAATGAAAAAGCTGAAACTATCTACACAAAGAACCTCTTTCGCTAATGTTGTCAATCAATAATGCAGATTCTAAATGTATACCTCAACGAAGAGGGGGAACTGGGAATTAGCTATTATAAGCATTCCAATACTTACTTCGATGCTGCCTGCTACGAACAAGCCATTTTTTATGCATAATTGGCCAAAAAGCATATTAAGGATCCACTTCTTAGCGAATAGGCTGCTTTCATTATACTTAAATGCTTCCTTAGACTTAATCGCATTGATGAAGCCCATGATCTTCTCAAGGAAATCAGTACTTTGATAAATATTGAGAGCCTGCTCAGCTGAAGCAGCAATACTATGAAATAAAAAGTCAAATCATGGAAAAACTAGCAGATTAAGAACAGACGAACGAAAGCATGGAAAAGTTAGGTTAAATTATTTTGGAAAAATATACTAGTCATAGTTCAGAAATGGGATTGTTCATGGTAGAAAAGGGTCGGAAGCAAGGTTCATTCTCCAAGTTCAGCGAAGCACTCAAGTGCATGCACGAGGGAATGAATATCCTCATCGATGTAAAATATAAGGATCACATCTAAATCAGCAAAATTTATTTGCAGATGGCAAGCCTAAGTCGGCAACTCAAGGATTTAGAGAGTGAATATAGTTCTTTGATATGTGCTCATTCAATGATTAGACAAGCTGATAATAGAGAAAAGGAGTTAGTAGATACACTTCATAAGATAGCTTTTAACTTAATGGAAAGAGAGGATAATGATGGGGCGTTGAAAGAACTACTAAAAATAGAAGCCTTATAGAAGCATATTTATGGTTAATCTTCTTTAACAGTCGGAAAAACATTGAAAACACTATCTGATTTGCTGACTAAAATGAGTCACAAGGCCGAGGCCCGAAAGTATGAGCAAGAATACAATCGAATCGTATGCTGTAATGACCGTAAAGGTCAGAATAAAGAAAAACCCCTTAAATACTCACAAATAAAATGCAAAATTGATCATATTGACTGACAATACTTATCCAATATTCGTTAGTCTTAGTGCCAGAAATATATTTGCTCGTTGCATAGAATAAGCTTGTAGTCTCCGTTATGCCATAATGTTAGCTTTACCACTCCAGGCAATTCAATTTCACTTAAATTGACGAAGTGAAGCTAATTGCGGCCACCACTAAACCGTAAAATCTTAAATTATTCACTCTGAATTTATTCTATGCAAGTTTCATTTCGATAGGATTAGTATAATTATGGAGAAAGAAGATAGTATTTTTATGGGATACTTTTTGTGACGACTCCATCTTATCGACAATTGTTATTAACCTAGTGCCCTTCTTGGGTGGGCGATAGCCTTTGAGAGCTGATTAAGCTACTCGCATCCACATCACGTTTATCAGATTTATGTTCTTGTAGAATGAGCCTGCTGACTAGTGTTTTGACAGTATTTGAGTGTCTTCGCCTGCTTTAAGTGTCCGTCTTATTGCCCTCCATATTTCTATTTAAATTTATCGTTATAACCTTATATTTTCAAGGAGTATAATAATTTAATTGCAAAATCAACAAGTCAATTGCATCTTTCTTGATAAAGTTGGGATTAATGTGAGATCATGGTTGCGGCTCAGTTCATTACCTCAGTGGCCACTTGAGATAATACCACTTAGTCAGCATATTTCTTCTTTAGGTAAGGATTCTTATTGCTTTCTTTCAAAATCAAATTTTAGGAGCGGCGCTTGCAGGAGCGCTTTTCAATCATACGCTTTCCCCGCAAGTCCGCCTTTCCATTGGTTTGCCAGCAAATATTATGCTGCTGAGTCACATTCTCAATCTGATTGCTGTTGCTGATGTTGATCATCTTCTTCATATTAATTCCTGATTCATATGAGGTATCCTCTTATTCGATATATTCGATGAACTCCTAGGATTATGCGTATCGGGCATCGGAAGCTATGACTATTCCTCCAGCGATGACTCCAGATCTTCCTCTCTTACCTCGGCCACGCTTGCCGCAAAGCTCCAGACCAAAGAAAAGCTTCAATAACACCTTTTGAGTAGGTACGTTCAAATCATTCACAGGATGAGAGTCGCTTACGTCATCAGGTCTATGGTCTTCAATAAGGTGGAATCGTTTTTGTGCATCAATGTTGTTAATTTTGCCACGAATATCCATTTCCCCAAGAATTTTATCGATTCTGCTCATTTGTTCTTCAATGTCAGTGAAAGCAGGCGAACTGTCAAATTCGCAGCTGACACTACTACTCCAATTGCGGCACTGTTCTCTAAGGATATCTTCGTTGCGGTTGATGATCAATTGTTCATAGTTATTGCCTTCAGAGATGAGTAAGATAAACTTGCTGAAGAGCACATTATTTTTGTAGACTTTCTCCAGATCTGCATATAAAGTTCGATACATTCACGATGTTGTTCATAATCGGGTATGGTCAATGTGATGTAGGGGTAGGATTTGAGCAATATGTTTCCGTTTCCACTATTGTGTTCATCATCCTGATGCATTTCCTACTGTAAAAGGACGTCCACTGAAATTTTAATGCGTTTGAAAATGTTTTTGAGGTCTTTGAGCACCAACTCCTTGTGTTGTGGTCCCACTGATGCAACTGCTAATACTTTGCGCATGGTCGATATAAAAGAAAATGAAATGAAAAAACAATATAAAACGTAATATACGACTATACTTAAACAATTTTGAGCTGCCATCAAATCACATTCATCTTGGCAGCAACAAATGCAAAAAATACATCACTGCAATAAATTTAATTAATCATAAATCGGTGGATTTATTTAGGAATTAGATCATTAATAAGATTGTACTTTTTTTAATAAAATAAGAGATCACATAAAAAGTGCTTATTTTGGCTTGACTCGATTCAATTCATCATTGATTTAATTTTGCTCTGATTTCGGAGGATTTGGGCTATTCTCAAGGGATTCCTATTCTGTGGTAGTGTTGATAGCTTATGATTTTATATTAATGCTAAGAGAACCTGAGATTGACTTTGATTGCAATCAAATCAACTAAATAGAATGTGTGCATTAAATGTAAAGGCTGCACACAAGAGTGAAACTGCTATGGCAGGACAAGAAAAGGTACTTGTAATCAATGAAAAAAAGCTCTGCAGAGATATAGAATCTAAAAAGAAATGGGCAAAATGAAGAAAGATTGCGTCTTATTGCCAAAATATACAAACATATTGATAGGATAATGACTTAGTATACTCCAGTCATTGAATAATTATTACAATTGCGTAACAAGGCCAAAGTTTGGCAAATTTAAACTAGCGAGATTATCAACTATAAAGATCCTTCTCCTTAGTTAATAGTTAGCTATCAACAGGCGACTGAAATCAACTATATATTTCTCCAGGCCACCTCCTTTAACCAAAAAACAGTTTGAAAATCTGATATTTATACTCACTGCATTGACATGTAAAAATTGAGGAAGCAAAAAGATTAGCTCCTTATAAATAGATAAAATAAGCATTATATTGTAAATCTAACAAAAAGAGAAAGATTCGAAATTAAAAGAGTAAAAAACTATGGTAAATGTGATTTTTAAAAATATATCTCAAAGTATCAAATTCGAGTTTGATGATAGGAGTTCTCCCTTTGAGCTTACTCCTTACCCAATCATACAATTAAGTGAGTTATTTTGATTAATTCCATTAACTAAATTTTTTGATCCAAGGATGCCTATTTCTGTATTAAATTGCGTTATATCATAAGATGTGGGTTCAACGCATTTTTGAGACCATCAAGGATGTAATTCCGCGCCGCACGCCGATGAGCAGAGAGATTAAGTTTCTGTGGCAGATTTTACCTGTCTCTCTACTGTTTATTCTCTATACCAATCATCTTTATATGATGGATTAGCACAATCCTTTTATTCTCACTCTCTATGACCTTCGCATTGCTCAAATGGAAGAACCGTAAATAAAATAAGAACTCACTGCGCCCGTTGCCGAAATTATTGCGGTGCCAATGGCAAACTCTGAACTATGATCTTGATTTTTAGTTCGAACCTTCATATATGCAACAAATATCATATCTATCACTAGCAATGCTAACTATATGACTGTTGCGAATCAAAAATGGTTGCAGTATAATATTGAAAAGTAAATTTAAATTTAAATGGAGGAACGAGCTGATCATCCACACCAAGCTGCAGTTCATTTGGTAAAGGCTTTGCGATGTTGCAAGTAGTGCTACGAGGTAAGCGAAGCCGACCTCATCGAACTCAAAGAATTGGAGTATCGTAAATAAATGTTGGCAGAGGAGTTAGGGACTCTTAGCGGTCGCCAGCAATCAGTTGAAATCCTTACGCAATAAATCAGGGAGTTAGAAGGCCTTATCATTTAACTAAGAGCTGAGAATGAGGAGGTTCACTGCGCAGGGATGGACGAGATCAACCGCATAAGCACAGAGCGTCAGATGTTATAAAATGAGCAAAGGCAAGGCGTAATATGCTAACTGACAGCTGAGAAGAATTTAACCCGAGAGTTGAGTTTGGAATTATAGACTTTACTCTAGCGCATCAAATATTTGAATCGAATCAATAACGAACTGATCTATAATTTTTGCACCATCTGAAACGATTAAAAATTAAATTAGGACTCCTTCTTATATTACGAGTTGTTGATATTGCAATATTAATGAGCCGAATTTAACTTTGAATCCTGTTTTAATTGAAAATAAAATTGACAACAATGGCCAACCGATCCAACTAACTTACTGACGGGCTAACCCTTAGATCCTTTGATAAAGACCTCAGCTTACAAGCTAAAGACGTCTTAGAGAAGCATCTGAATACCGTGAAAGGGAAGGACTTGTTTGGCAGATACTATCCTGCCGAGCAATACATTGAGGCAGCTTCCAAGAATTAATTATGGTTCTAAAACAGAGGATTATTAAGCACTCCCACCAACTTTGTGCGTGCAAGCGATCAGAATAGTAACGAGTTTTATGGAAGCAATTTCGCATCCAACAATTACTTGGGCTTGTCAAAGCACAGTGCAACTTTAGAGGCAGGCATATAAGCAGCCAAAACTTTCGGAGTTAACTCTGCTGGCAGCCCTCTAGCCTTTGGAGCAACTAAGTATTTTAAATTCTATCTAGGTACTACATGCAACTCAAAGAAGAAATTGCAGAGTTTTGGGAGTGTGGAAGCCTCATCTATTCGGTTGGATGGCTGGCAGGTTTCGGAGTTATCAAGGGATTAGTCAAGGATTATGATCATATTGTTATTGATGAATTCGCCGATAACTCCTTTTTCGAGGGTTCTAGGGCTGCCACTAGAAATGTCCACAAGTTTAGACATCTAGATGAGGGGCATATGACTGAGATAGTTAAGGCTATCAGAGCAAAAGACACAGATAACTCTATCTTGGTCGTAACTGAGGGAATATTTCCTATGGATTCTTCCTCGCCTAACTTAGTCAGCTATCAGAAAACAACAGCTGACAATAAGGCTTATCTCTTAGTCGGCTGCGGACATGATTTAGGAGTGATAGGATAAAACGGCAAGGGAGTATGGGAAGAACAAGGACTTAAGGACAGATCTAACGTTATCTTAATTGGAACGGGCAGCAAGACATTAAGCATTAATTTTGGCTTTGTAGGCACCACTGATCGACTAGTTCCAGAATATTTGAAATATTACTCGTCAGCCTACATGTTTACAAATGCTATTAACCCAGTGCAAGCCAATAGCGCCCTTGCCACTCTTAGAATTGTTCGATCTCAGGAGGGGAAACTGCTGCGGACCAAAGTTCTATCCAACTCAGCTTACCTTCGCTAAAAGCTAGCCTCTTTAGGATATACCGCTCTCGGAAGAACAAGTGCTTTCGTGTGTGTACGAGTGGGCAATTAAATTATTGCTAGACTCATCACTAGAATTCTGATGGATAATTGTAAAGATATTGTCATATAGAAATTCATGTGAATGTTGTAGAGTACCCTGCTGCACCCTTAGGGCAGGCTGTAATTAGATTCAGTCTTATGCCTGAACACACCCAGGACCAGCTCGATAAATTAGCTAAAGCGTTCGATTTCAGCTTCAAAAATGCCAACCAAATTTACAGCAAGAAATCAGGTATCCAATCATGCCCCAGTGCCAAGCTCTGATTTATGAACATCATTATTAATATTGAGAGCAAAGACGATATCAAAGAGTAAATATACTGTCGAATTTAACAAGAAAATATATTACAACAACAAATCTCTTGGATTAGATTTAGATTTGCATTTTATAGTGATAGGATGTCCAACAAGCAGCCGCCCCAACCGTAGCGCTTTTAGGTTTACAAGGAACTACCTGATCGATCAGGATTTACCATTACTGGTTGCAACTATGTCTTCAAATTCGACCGCTACAAGGGATGGTTCGATTAGTACGGCAACTACTATGATTAAAATGGCAGCGCCACTGACCCGCCATCCGATGAAGATAACTATAGCGATCGCTCTCGCTCAAAATCAAAATCAAACCACTCGGGCGACGACTATGACGAATTTTAGAAAGAGTTCGGGCGACCAAAGAACTATGAATAAGATGATTATGCTCCTAATCTTATTCACTATGGGCGAGTCGGTACTAATTTAGAGGCCCTCAATAGCTACCCAAACAACGAACCTTTCAGAATCAACTTCAAAAACATTACTTACTTCTCCAAGAAGGACGAAGTCTATAAATTCTTTAAGGATAAAGTCAGGGGAATCCTCAATCTGATTTTCAACCACAATGAAAAGGGACAGTTCAATGGTACGGGATACTTTGTTGTCGAAAATTTCAAAGCAGGCGAGGAACTAATCAAACTTGAGGGGGAGAAATATGGTGATCGAGAGATTAAATTCGATTTATAAGAAGTTGAGCACCTTCTCCTCGATCCACTGAAACCAAATGAGCTTATTCCAGATTTCTTGGCAAAAAATATTTAAAAAAAGTTTTACAACTCAGCTATCGAAAAAAAAGAACCAACCAAACCCATTCAGGAAGTTAAGAAATAGACAACCAAACCCATTGAAGAGACAAAAAAGCCTTCAGTTAAACCAACTGAGGAACCAAAAAAATTGATCACTAAACCAGTTGAAGAAAAGAAAGAACCAACGAAGTCAAACGAGGTTGCCAAAAAACAATAAAGCAAGCATACTGAACAATAAAAAAAGCAGACAGTTTAAACAAAACCCAAATTGGAGACTACTTCTACTAAAAACTAGTCTAATGGCTAATAATTTTGTTAGTATAAATTTGTAATGGTACGCTTCCCTAAGAAATCCAGCTTCAAAGAGTGGGTGGTCGAGAACAATTTTGATCATCTTGTCGACGTGAAAGCTGTGGATAAGATCCCTGGAGACCAAACTCATGCTAAGGTGACAATGAAGCGCAAGATCTATACTAAGCTGAACAACACCAATTATAACGGCACTAAAATTGTGTTCACCCCTCTGTGATGATCAATAAAAATATCCATATAAGCAATAAACCTTATTATCACTCCATCTTAATAAAGCAAAAATAAATGTTGGCAGAGATTGCATATACAGCCTCATTTTAAAGTTAAAGATAATCATCATTTTTAATGCGTTTTATCGAGGAATTCATATCTCTGCCGCAATGTGTTGTGCAATTTCATGATAATTAATTAATATTTGAATGAATTCCAATCAGTGAGTAGCACTACACTTGGGGTGAAGAATAAAGTAATATCCATAATAAAGTCAATCTTCAAGGTAAATCTTCCATTTACATTATTTAAGATATAAATTATATTTGATGCATCTCAATTATTCTATTTTATCCAAAGAAAATAAATTGATGTTTTGTTATGGCTTATTACTTTTAGATTGTTGGCCTGCCATCTCTTCTCTAAGATTTTACAGTGTAAGTCATTACAAACAAAATGAAATAAAAATTTTACAACAAGTTGCATCGACTCTTCTATGATACGCTAAGAAATGTTTCAACTTATCGATCACCTGCTAACACAACGTATCAACATGGTGTATCTGCAATCCTTGCTGTATCTATGCAACCTAAGTATCCAACTAATAATTTACTTTTCATTTTAGTCAATCGGGTTGTTGAACATCGATTGGTTGTTCGATTCTTTAACAGTACTGATAGTGCTCTTAGTCCTAATGGGAATCATGCTATTGCAGGTGGCCGTATATATAGTGCGCCACAAAGATGCTTATCTCTCTGTGCAACTATCAATATTCAGGTTCATAGCTACTCCTATACTGCTGCTAACTGTACTACACATGTCTACATCTTCTATGAATTCCTACCTAGGCTACCTTTTTTTTTTCTTAACTCAAATGTTGTCTGATGCAGCTTGTCGCACCTTCTTATTTTAAATTCATCGGGTGCACTCAGTTAACGTGACAGAACCATCCATAGTTGGACAAATGTCGACATTTTAAATTATTCTAATATCTTTGCACTTCATAAGCAATCCAAGTATCATGCACCTGCTCTCTATCATCCTTCTGATGATAGCTCTCAATACAGCAGTCACTCACTTCTATAAACTTGAAAGCGACAACACCTAATATAAAACTTTGGGATTTGTAAATTTTGTGCATGTTGCCATGTCTTTAGTCCTTTCATATAAACTAATTATGAAGGTTGGCGACTCGAACGCATATATGGTAATCCTTTTTCCGATCGTGATCTACTATGCAGCAGGAGTGCTCATGCGTAAAAGACAGTGCGCAGGTGATATCGGCAAAATAATGGCTTAGGGAGCAGACTTTGATGATTTTATTTAGGAGGTAGATTTCTTCTTAAGCTTATTAAAGAAGGATTCGGATTCCTCTCGGAATAGACGCTAACTGAAGAATTACCTTGTGGCAGCTGTGTCACAGCATCGTAAAGATTGCGGTATGCCCAACTGCGAACTTCAAACCGCAAGTGTAAATCTTTCTAATGAAGACTTTTGATGAATTGAAAAATCTCAAAGGCAAGCACATTAAACTTCTCTCCTTCAAGGTGCTAAAAAAGATTGAGTGGTTACTCGAGCAGTATCACATCAACGATACAGAAGAAATCAGCATTATGTTTACCTTACTGAAAGTCTACGCTTACTACCTGCCAAGTCGTATCAAAATGCAAAATTTGATTGATTAGGTTGGCGGGTAAGAACTCACTTGGCAGCACCAATGCGAGCTTTATCAATATCGTATAATCTGCGACCACATTGACAATGCATAAAATATTGATACTATCCAAGCAGGCGAGGATTTTATGCAATTTGGTAAGCAATATCTAATACAGAAAATGCACTTATCACGACTGTTCATTGCATGGCTGAATTCTGGTCATAATTCACGGATGAAAAGGTTGATTTGAATCGTATCATGCTCATTAGTTCTAAGCTCTGTCCTTTCAAAGCTAAAGTTTAACAGATGGCCTAGGAACAGATAAAATTTTAGAAATTTTCGGCATATAAAATTTTAAGCCTTTATAGTCAGTATCTAAAAGCTATTCTGAACAAGTACGAGCTTGCATGTAAAATTGAAGAATACCTGGTCATTTTGATTCAACGCCTTAGGGATAAACAAGACATCAAGTACCGTACTCATGAGCTAACGCAGTTTCAAAAGAATCAGAAGAAGGCTTTATTGTAATTTCACTCACTGAATCCAAACTCGGCAATATCTTTTTAGTCAATGAAAAGGCTTGTACAATTTTTAAGTATACTAAAAGATAATTTTTGAGTCTCCGGGTGAATGCAATAATGCCTGGAGTATTCGCAGATATGCACGATGAAATCCTGACAAACTTTCTTAAAACTAAAAGACAAAATTTCAATACCGATCAAAGGGTTCTTTTTGGTAAGGATGGAAATGGGTATCTTTTCCCACTAATGTTACAGTTGCAAAAAGCCAGTTTTTCAGCAAACGATTAATACATCTTTATCGCTTCTGTGAGACCAGAAAAAACTAAAAAGGCTCCGATTTATTGTATAGTGGACCACGAGGGCATCATCTAGGAATTTACTGCTTCTTTTAAAAACATATTTTTTAAACATAGATCTCACAAGGATTTCTGTAAAAACATCCAATAAATCATTCCCGATTATTTTGATGAGGACTATGATGAGCAGACCAAAGACACTCGATATTTTACAAGCGTTGTCAGGAATGATAAAGTTGGAGAAATATAGGTGAACTTTGTTGTCTTACCCATTATAATTAAAGCAAATCATGAGGGATTTTTAATCAGGATGATCTATAGCAACTCAAAGACAGTTTCTAATTATGCTAATCTGAACTTTACTGCTACTTTAAAAACAGCCATTACTAGCAGAGAAGCATATGGCTATGAGAATAACTATATTCCTAACTCTAATATTTTTTAATTTTTAGGCGGATAACCGAGGCTTATTTCCAATTTGAATTAAGATCAGTAAATTTCAAAGCCTGCTTTTACTGAAAGGCGTTCTGTGCTTTTTGTGGAAGATAAAAGTAAAATTTTGGGTGCAGATATAAAAACAATTCGTTTGATTCATAATCACTATGAAAGAATTGATGACGAGTAGAGTTTCCATAGTGAAATCCTGAACAGCGATGAGAAGATGGATATTCGGGTCAAAATAGAGTAAATTCGTTCTAAATTTGCAAAAAAGGAATAAAAGGCTGTTATAAATGGTTTTAAGATCATTGTGCTCGTTATTTTAGCAGTGATCTGCTGTGTTTTGTTCTTTATCTACTCAATATACCAGAAATAAATTGCAGAGGAAAACGACTTTCTTCTCATCTACGATTACCAAATGCAAGTAAAATACTTCTTGCCCGAGTATATCATCTACTTTACACTCAACTCCTCTGGCATTAACCAATCTTACTATTCATCCAAAATGATTGTCTTATAAACCGAGTTGATTAACAGTGTAATCAATGCGGAAATTGAATAATTGCAGAAAGAAGATGTTTTGAAGATTACGTACCTGCGATCGTAAATGGCAGTACAATCATTACTGAACACTTCAACGGTACAATTTATTGAGACTGATGGTTCTGTTGGAACATAGCAATTGCTAATATGGTCTACGGTTATTGGTTTGACCTTTACTTTAATTGTCCTTGATATTTTGATGGTATACAACTTAAAGGCCATTCTTTTCCGAGTGTATACCCTCTTTTTAGGAGTAAAATAATCAGCCATTCGCAGGATCTAGGATTCCTGCAAGGCATTCATGTCCAAAATCAAACTATAATCAAAATAGGGATAGGACGAATAATAAATTAAGATATAAAACATTGAACAACCAGAAGACGAGGAAAATAATATCGAAAAGATAAAGCAGTTTAAAAACGTATCGCGACGACAGGATAAAATTTATCTCATTGAATTGATTCTGCCTCTGCTGTTTTTAATTGGATTTTGCTGTCTCGTCATGATTATTGGTAATCAATCTTTTTCTTCCTACCAGACAATCAAAGGCTATCACAACATTATGTTTGAGTCGATTCCTGCCATTTCCATTGAGTTCATGAAAGTTATTGTGCAAACCTTTAATGGGTTAGGCTTAACTCTCGACAATCAGTATGCTTTCCATTATCAGCAACTATAGACTGTCATCCGCCAATTTGATGACTCTTCCCAAGCTAGTCACTACTAAAACATTATGTACGGAAACGCCTGTCAAAACAGCTAAATAATAACTATCGCTTCGTTATCTACTTGCCAAACAATTGCGAATGGTATCCTTACCAGTGGAATTGCTTCCTCCCTTAATTTCATAGCCTAAAGTTTAAAAAATATTCAAGCAACTAATTCGTACAACTTAACTGATCTTGAAGTTCTCAGTAATTGTGTGTTTATTTAGTTGAACTTCAATTTAACTTTGTTAATCCTGTTTTATAAGACATTTAGGACACGATGGAAGACGTTCTTACCAATATAGTTGACCCTTTGTATACAAATCTTTCCCTTTTCACCATTGTGATTATCTTCGCATACTTCCTTTACATTTTTTATTTTATCCTCTACCCCATGAGGAGTATGGAATTGTAGCTGGATTTCACCAATGGTATGATTAATCTCATCCCCGATTACACTGGCCAGGACAAGTCAATGAACGACGAATGATATTTATTACTTGATTATTACTACCACCACATAATTGACTATGTTATCAAAAGGATTTTTATTTCTATTATAAGGTATTTATTTATACATCTAATGAAAGTAGCTGCTTTCCTCATTTTCATCTTTTTAGTGACAGTCAACACCCACTTCTTTCATAAGTATAAATGCGTGTTCGACTCAGACAATCCTGATCTGAGGGATGAAGCTGCGAACTCTAAACCAGCAGTGGGAGTGGACTCATCTTGGCCTTATGATGGTCGACGACTTCTCTCTCCTTTGAGAATCCCAATGAGAATACATTTAGATTAAAGTGCATTTAGTACTATCCTCCCTGGAAGTAATGGAGCTGCCAATACCACGACTACTCATCTTAACTTCATCCTGAGAACCATGCATGTGACTGTTGCATTTTTATAGAACAGATTGCAAGCAGGGCAAACTCTCATCATTTATTCTCCGCCTTTTTGTGTAAATTTCATTCCTCCATTGGCTGATCAAACAAGTGGAATTCCAAATGTAGAATTAGTAATATATGCCCAATATTTGACCGACACTGCTAAAGCCTACGGTGCCACTGGAAAATCATGCAATTACTTTCCGGGAAATCCCACTTCTCTGAGTCCTGATTTGAGTTTGCAGGCAGGGAGGCCGACAGTGGGGAGAATTATATTCAATACCTACAATTTAATTGACCAAGCGACTTCCTTGACGGATCTCCTTTTTCAATCTATAACTTCGACAGCCCTTCATTAAACTATTCATATTCTTGGATTTGATTCTACTTTGTATAATACCTTTCTCGATCCGAATCTTGGGTATCCTTATATCAGCACAAAAATTATTAACTCCTCTTTGGTTAATTCTCAGCGACCCAAAACGAGCATTCTGACCACTCCGTTCGTTACTGCATGGGCTCAAACATTTTTTGGTTGCTCTTCTCTGCCTGGCATGCTTCTTGAAAATCAAGATTCGACAGTAGCTGGTGGAGGGTCACATTGGTAAAGAACTGCTATGTACGACTAGCTCATGACAGCAACTTCTTTTGGATCTGCGAAAGGCATTTCTGGGATAACATTTGCTCTTCTTAAAGATACAGGATGGTATACAGTAGATGATACTTTCAGTGAAACTACAAACTATGGCTATCAGTAAGGGTGTTCCTTTGCTCTAGATGCTTGCTATAGCAATACGAGTTTTGCTGAATTTTGCAATGTTGCAACTCAAAGTAATATTTCCTATTGCTAAACCGATTTTTATAGCAAGGCGATCTGCGACAATAGTGCAGCCCTAATGGCGGATGGATGTGGACTATATGGGCCCTACTTTAACTGTGTTGATGATACAAGCACAGATCCTGGATATCAAGCAATGACCTATGAAGAATTTGGTACCAATACTTTATGTGTCTCAAGCACTCTCAGTACTCAAATTCTTTTTAGTAACTTGCTGAGCAGATGCTATCCCTATGTATGCGGTACTTCTAGTATTATTTTTACAATAGGATCATACACAATTACATGTCTATCTTCTGAGGCTGGAGTTATGAAAAGTCTTAGCGCTCTTACTGGCTATTTAACGTGCCCCATCTATAATAATTTTTGCATTGAATCCAGAAAAACATGCAAAAATTGGTGTAGTCAAAATGGCTATTGTATTGATGGAGTCTGTAATTGCTATACTGGATATTCAGGACCTGATTGTTCTCAAACAATATGCAGTGCATCAACATACTTTGACTCATCATCAAACACTTGCCTTGCAACATGTTCTCCAGGTACATACTAAAATGTTTACTCTTGGAGCTGTTTACCTTGTGTGGCTCCTTGCTTGCAATGCGTGACTTTGCCAACAAACTGTCTCAGCTGCATTTCAACTCCCTCAAATCCTCAATTTTACTACAATAATCAGTGTAGCAGCACTTGCCCTAGTAATACTTACACTAGTGGTTCTAACTGCATTACTTGTGACGTTCCTTCTAATTGTGCAACATGCATATCCTCTTCTACTTTCTGTACATCTTGTCTAAATGGAAACTATTTATCGCATCCAAACAGTGGTATTTGTATTCCCAGCTGTATCACCAACCCTTACACTCTTACCGATTCTGTAAACATGGTTTGCGTGAGTGTGTGTCCGAACTATACGCTAACTATTAGCTCAACTTGCACTTTATGCTCCAATGGTAGCTATTATTATCTTGCTAGCTGTATTCCTTCATGCCCAAGTCAATTTTATGCCAACGCAACCTTTAGAGCCTGTTATGGTTGTGATAATTCTTGTTTAAACTGCAATGGCCCTTTTCCTTAAAATTGTACATCTTGTCAGCCTGCCTCATCTTACCCTTACTTCCTGTTAAAGATGTGTTGGTCAACTTGTCCCAAAGGTTTCTATGCAAATCCTGTGACAAACAACTGCGAGGTATGTCCTGTACAACTAAGCTGTACAGCCTGTGCTTATAGTGTACCTAATACAGCAGCCTACTGCACATCCTGCATCTATGGTACTTTTTTCCATAGTAGCGATTCTACTTGCAGTTCTTCTTGTTTATCGACTCAATACACAAATAATTGGAATAGTAGCTGCAATAATTGTGATGCAGCATGCGCACAATGCAATGGCCCATACAATAATTCTTGCATTTCCTGCTTAGCTACGTTCTACTTACTCACCAACAGCTCTGGAGGATACTGCCTAAATCCTTGCCCACTGGGTTATATTATAGCAGGAGGAACTTGCCAAAAATGTGATAGCACTTGTGGTGCATGCAGTGGAATAAGTGCTAGTCAATGTAGCAACTGCTCTGCCAGCTATTATTGGTTCAATGGTTACTGCAAGTTTATCTGTCCTAATGGAACTTACCCTGATAGTTCAACTCAGCAATGTTTGAGTTGCGATAGTACTTGCAGTTATTGCTTTGGAGGAATGAGCCAGAATTGCACATTTTGTGCTACTGGTTTGTATCTATTCAACTTTACTTGTACAAGTATTTGTCCGAATGGAATGAGTCCCAATCAATGGAATATTTGTGGCTAGTGCTTCTCTAGCATGTCTTTTATGTTGATATTGCTGTTGGTTCTGCTGACTAAAATATGATTTTATAAAATGATGCTAATCTAATTTGCCTGAATAAATTATAATAACAAAATATAATCATTTGAAAATACTACATTTAATCATACAAAATAACATCTCACTTTCTAACATTTATTTCATCAGCTAGATTTTCATTTATTTTGATAGTCTTTCCATTATAGAAAGAAATTTAAAATAATTTATAATCATGATGGGCAAGAGTAAAGATGCCAAGTAGCCTAAAGCTGTTAGGCACGATGTTGCCAAGGAAAAATGCAAAATATACCAACGCTCTATATCAAGTCACCTACGCACACAGGTTCTCATTTTTACACTCAGAGCAAAGAACTTGTTCCCATCCCCGGCCAATTTGCCCTGCAGCCTGGCCCAACTCTCACTACCAACATTAAAGCAATTATGCGCTAGCAACACCCTGAATCCGCAAGTCATCTGCTAAGTCAACACAGCAGCCGTAAAAATTCTGTGTATAAAACCAAGCATTTGCATAAAATTAACTCGGAAGTTAATTTAAAAAGCAATGAAAGGAGTGATTCTGTGAAGGAAATTAAAACCAACGTGATAGCAAAAAGAGAAACAGAGGGAAGATTAGGATAAAATCGAAATAGTTATTTGGTCAAATCACGTTCTCAGATTCCTAAATTTTCACAAGGCTACAGAATTGTTAAACTGGATAACCCTTCATCTAAATTGAAGCTCAATATCACAAAATAATCACCTGCGGTCTCCAAATGGCAACTGCCTGCACCTGAAAAATCAGAATAAGCGCAGTTTCTACCTGTTGAGTATTATCTAATTTAAGATTAAAAGCCAGCCAATCTGATGAGTAAATTTAAAATTGGGAGTTCAGATTATGTTCTAGGCTTCAGTCGTTGGTATGATTTGGAGGGGAAAAGTTGCTGGAAAAAGTGTAGGGTGCTGAGGTACATTGAGGAAAGTGGAAGATGGCAGATAGAATGGCTGCACAATGGCAAACAGAAGGAGATCAGCCGTATCAATTTATACTTCGAAGGCGAAAATAGAAATCTATTTGAAATGAGAGTTGCTACAGCCGAAAAGTATCGCAAACTCAGCGAGGTCTATCTTCGATACAATATCCAGATTGATGAAATGCAAACTGAAACGCCTCATCTCAACAGTAAGGATTATTAACGGATCGTCTTATTAATTGGGGACAAGGATTTGCAGCAGAGGTCAGAAGGACTGCTTTAATAAGTTAATCGATTATATATACGTTCGAACCATCAGGCGCAATTTAACGCTACTTTACCCTTCAACAAACTTAAAAGAGAGGAGTTTGAATAGTATCTTCCTAAATATCTGTTCCAGCCTAATTAGCAATATAAAATGAGGTATTGCATCAGTAAAGCTCCTGAAATTAGTCAACCATCCAAAAGTTATTTTTAGGCGGCAGGGCAAGCTTTTCGAACAAAAACATCTTTTGGTAATGTTTAAAGGCTAAAGATTCTTGAATTTATGCAAAATTTTGAGGAGGAAAGTAAGCATGAAACACTGATTAGTTGGAAGAACGACAAAATATATGGATTGGACTAATTATTTCGCGGAGGCGAAGCAAGACTAGTGGAATTTTCTCGTAAAGTCAGTTGTGCTATTTGTGACATTGAACATCATATCGGTAACTAGTTAGACCAGCTCTACCTGAAGAAAAAGACAAATCTCGATTAATTTTAAACAGCAGTTAAAAACTATGGTCCCTTTTTATCAATGATCATTATTCGCTTAGAAAATACTATTAGGAAAGTATTTACAAATACTGTAAATCAATTCATTGATGGGTTGTCTCTTCGCAAACCTTCTACAGAGTGCCATAAGATGAATATTTAAATTTTGTTGCTAATCAAAGATGGGCGCCTTGAGTGTTAACCCTAAGCAACGCAAATTAGAGCGAAATTTCATGCTTTTATTGATAATTTAAAGATCCTTTTGCAAAATATGCACTGCCCTACCAAATCTTACCTGAATGTTATGAGGCCAGGATCCTTGATGAGAATTATTTATGAAAAGATAGATTAAAATCAGGAAAAGCTGCATGAACTTATCGAATAATGTTTGAAGCCTTTCGAAACGAAGCTTGATTAAGCATGTGAGGAATTGAACGATTTTATGAATTCATTTACAACAATTGCTGGGCAAATATTAGGGTTAACTTCATAAATCCGAAAGTAGGTCCAGAGAAAATGTACCTATGCTGAATTTAACGAATTGGCCATATCAACCAATGTATTAGAGAAAAACCTTTCTGATTTGGGAAGAAAGTACTCTGACTCTGACTAAAAGCATTGGAGTGTGAACATATTTTAAGTGAGAGCAGAAGATGCTTTTGGAAGAGTGAAGAAAAGGCTGAATGAGGGAAGGAGATAGCTTTACAAGAGCTTGCTTGATAGAATACTAAAAGACAATTAAAAGATATAAAAAATGATCAATGGGCTTGGCGAAAGATTAGAGTGTAATCCCACAAATATACTATAGATGCTTTCTCTTTAAAAACTAGTCCGGATTTAGGTCAGAGAGGAAATGGAAAAGATTAATATCAAGTTGAAAGAAATTCCCTCTAAAATTCAAATATTGGAGAGTATTGAATACTTGGACTATAGGGATTATGAAGCTTGCAATAAAATTTTTGTTTTCCCCCTTAAAATAAAGGAAAAACTATCAGTTGTAAAGAGAGAACTCGAAAGCACATATCGTAAGCGTTTTGGGTAGTAACTGAATCGAGACGCAGGGCGGGTCCTGCAAACAACTCGTGAATGTGGCGAAGAGTTGATAGAATGTCTAAAGATGGATAGTTTGACTTAAATGTGTGATAAATTCATGCAATTCAGCAATTTGCACGACAAAATCGAGCGAGGGCTAAAGGAGGCAGAATTACTAAATGACCGTGAGACAGCTATGAATTGGAGCAAGACAGAATTTTTAAAGTTAAAGATAATGAGCAGTGACTTCAGTCCCTATTACTCCTTGATAACACTGGCAAAAAATTATCAGTTGCACCTTTAGTTGCTGGCAGCCGGACCTTTTCGGGAGATTGAGCACCAAAAGCTTCATGATGAACTTTAAGAAGCAAAGAACGAAATTCTCAAAATCAAGGAATAGTTCTCCAAAAATCCAAAGATGTTAAGGGTGGTCAATGAGGTGAATCTGCACTACTCTGATTTCAGCGACCATTTACCTCTTATTAAAGTTTTGCGGAATCCTGATTTGCGTTAACGGCACTGGTCAACCATACGCTAAATTATTTTAATCAACCCTCTTTAGGAGAGTGTTAGTCTTCAAAACCTGCTAAAGTTAGAAGTCAAAGCTCATATTGATCAGTTAGAGTAAATATCGACCATTGCCAGTCGCTAACTTGTCTATGAGCGGCGACTGATTAAACTGAAAAGAGAATGGAAAGAGATTCGCCTACTGTTTGAAGCGGAAGGGGAAGGTCTCAAGAGAGTCACTAACCTCAAAGAACTTCGGTAAAGAGTAGAAGCCGATATTTTTCAAATTCAAGACATGCTTTCAGCAAATTTTATTAAATTTTTGGAATCAGAAATTCTCTGCTGGCGTAATCAAATACTTTACCGTACATATGAACTCTTGGAGAGATGGGAAAAAGTGCAGACAGATGTGCTTCTAGTTGCTGCGATTTTTACTAAACAGAAGGCCAAGGAGGAGCTATCAGGTGAGTATATTCGATTTCAAATCCTCGAAAAAGCTTGGCGGGTATTATGCAATCAAATAGAATCCCAGCCATGGCTTGCAGATACTCTACAAGGAAGGGCTTTCGACTCTTTGGGAGCACTTTCCAGTAGTACCGAGAGAATGAAAAAGCACCTTTATGATTTTTTTGAGGATAAAAAAAAATAATATGCTCGGCTAGCCTGTCTATCAGACGATCAGTTCGTGAATCTTCTCTCCTGCGATGAAACTGACACAAGCTAAAACGCTGTTTTTTAGCAAACAGTGAGAAAGTGTTTTCAAAACATACGCACATTGGTCCGGAATGAGCGTCAACAGATCGTAAAAATTACTACGAGAGCTTATGAGGAAATTCCATTTTAAGATATGGAGATGGGCTGTATGGAAAAAATAGTGGAGTCTGCTTTGCCCAACGAAATCATTATGGATTTGGAAAAGAAAATTCAGAAGGAACTCAAAAGCAGTTTGGAAAGGATTATCAATAATCCTCACAATCACACTGCTCAGATCCTTTTGCTCTATCAACGACTCAACTTCACACTTCGAGTGGAGGATTAAATCATTAAAAATCATTGCATTACTGCTGCCTTTCTGCACGAAATAGAGCAGTATCGAGATTAATTAGCTGATTCGATACTTGAGTCCCCTCTAGCACTTAAAAATCAATGCTAACTTCTTCAAACTCTCTATCATCTCCAGATAACTTCAACTCTTTATAGCTTGCCCTCACTTACTATCGATTCATTTCACTGGCTTTCGCAGCCTAGGACTTATTTGCGTGAAAATCAATATGCTGTGGAGGTTGGACTGCTGACAGATGAATATGGTTTTTAGATTGTTGATCTTGACAATCTAATCACTGAAGAATGGTCAGCGAGAGCCTTTTGTAGCTATGCAGGAGCCATTCGAGAGAGGGGATTTTGCATTGCTCGAGGAGGATGTACTGCTGGTAAAACTGCTTCCATTCAAAAATTAGCTGCTCTTTTTGGACACAAATAATACATTCTGGACAGTAGCCCACTTGTTTCTGCAAGAAATTTACTGTAATATCTCCGAATGGCAGCCTCAGGCATATGGGTCATTTTAAGAAATTTGCAGAGGCTTAATCGTCCGCAGCTAAGTTTAATGGCACGAAACTTATAAGTTTTTTGGATAAACCACATTACTCGCCCAAAAGAAGGATTTATGATTGAGGGTTCAGGGATTATGCTTAAAACTTCATATTTAAAGGCTTTTTCAACTATTGATTCCAATTTAGATAAACTTGGATACGATGGTCTACCGGAGATAAACTACTTAAAACATTACTTTCGAGTGATATACTTGCCCAAGATTGATATCTAATTCATAGTAAATGCTAAATTGCTGGTGATAGGGCTTGAAGGTATCGATGCTCCTCGAATTTGTTCCATAATAGACTATCTGAGAGAAGTTTTAAGTCTGCATTCTCATTATTTCAAAAGTTACTCGTTTATCTATCTGATCATAAAATTGTTTGAAAAGGTCACCATTTTAAAGAAGGAAGATGATAAAAAATGGGGTGAATAAATTGTAGACATTTCAATTGTGAATATGATCAATGATATTGTAAAGGAGGAAAATCTGAAGGATAAGATACTGAGATACATGAGTGATAATTTCAGGTTAAATGTGGAAAGGGTAGATGTCAAAGATAGCAATGAAACCAAGGCCGATTTCTCAAAACTTTAGTACCACTATAACAACCATTTGCTTCAGACATATATCAAATTAATAGAGTCTATTTAAACTCACTTCATGGTTATCTTGGTCGCCCCACATGACACTGGGAAGTCAGCATTAATTAACATGCTCACTCGCAATAATTACATTCAACTAAAGTTCATCTGCCCGAACGCTTATCAAACTCATGAACTGTATGGAAATGATCTGCTTAATGGCGTAATCGCCTGCTTGATTGAGGAAGTACTTGCTTAATTGAAAGCAGACAATAGAAAAAAGAGAGGACTAGCCTTTGATGGTGAATTAGGACTGTGGGTATAACCTCTGACAACTGTAATGTCCTCTGGGCATATAATTCAACCGAATGGAAATACTCTCCTAATTCAGTAAGAAATTAAATTCATTTTCGAGTGCCGAACGGTTAGTAAGGCAGCTCCTAATCTTCTGTTGAATTCAGCAATCCTTATAATATAAGACCCTTTAAAATGGCAAAATATCTTCACTTGGTACATTAAAACCCAATTTCAATCAAAATATCAGCAGCCCACCTTTATTAAATTTGTATAGCTGTTCATTCCCTTTATAGTTGATCCTCTCATATAATTTTATGAGAGCACATTGGTGTAGTTGAAAGTAAATCGTACTCACTGTTATATTTCTCCAAGTTCTCTGATTTTAAGTTTGCTAAGATTGTATGAAAGTCTCCTTGATTACTATTTCTTAGATAAATCTATTTAAAGTCTCAATGAGAAAGATGGCTCGGATAGCTTTAACATATTTGTTATGGCTTTAATTTGGACTATTGGAGCCATTTTTCCTTAAGAAAGTCATAAATCTTTTTCCAGGCATTTTAAGTATCTGATCATTAGAGCTTTGCAGGCTAACATTCAAGGTGTCAGCAATTAAAGCCTCCCCGCATAAGATCAAGATCTTTATAAAATATATTATAACAAAGGGCATTGGCAAGAGTGGAATGATACTCTGTTGCATCCCGTCTCATTAATTTCCCAAAATTAAAATTTACTTGTCCGCAAAACTTAAGATATGGGTCTTGCTTTTATTCTCGAACGTTATTTATAAAAAAATCATTCTGTGTTTTTAATCGGCCAACCAGCAACTCAAAAATCAACATTTTTTGATGGCATTCTGCAAGGATTAAGTAGTGAGGTATATAATTTGAGAAGAGTCATTTTTGGGCCAAATTCACAAGTGAACCAATTAAAAAAATAGATAATGCAGGAGATGGTCAAGGAAAAATATAGTTATGGCTTTAAAGGCTTTGTTCATGGTAAGAAAACTCTTATTTCAATTTGGGATGTTAATTTACCAATGGTTAAACATGAGTTTAATGCTCCTGTATCTGCTCATGAGTTCATAAGGCATTACTTCATTACTGGAGGGTGGTACCTTCGCGATTCTTCCCAGCATTTTACATTTCAAAACATTATATTCTGTGGAACACTGAACATTAGGCATTCCTTACCAATTTGCCTTCTAAAATACATAAATATTGTCTTCCGCCCAAGTCAAAAATAAGACCTTTCCATTGTAATATCACGTATTTTTGTCAAGAGCCCACTAAACGAGATCACATCCAATCTAGTTTCTCTTATAACAAATTTACATTCAGTGATCACTCGATAATTGACAGGAAATGCCTTCATAAATTTCTAAAGCAGCGATGCGCTGAATATAGGTTATTCTCTTATAAAAATGGGAGCAGCAGATAAAATTGAAGTGCTCAGAAGATGGATTTTTCTCAGTGAAAAGATATATCAATAAAAATTAGAAAGTGATCAGTCGTAAAGATTGTTTTATTTGATCAATAATGTGCTGATGTAATAATAAAAGATCAGATACAAATCAATTAAACCTAATCCCTCAATTTATCATACTTACTTTCCAAATCCTGAATTTAACTACCATAATTTTGTTTCTCTGAAAGCAAAAATTGAATCAGCATGCAAATAGGCAATGGAAAGTGAATACGTTGAAAATCACCCAGATAAAGCTTATCAAATAGAGAGTAAAATGGATGAGTTCGTGAGCAGTTCTCTTCATTTAAATCTTGAGTAGTATAATCAGCATATATCATCTAAAAATCACATGGAAATCGATCTGAAACCTAATCATGTCAAACTGATTGCTCATTTGATTAATACCTTTTAAATTCAAACATCCTTTATTATATCTCTGTCGGTAGAAGAGGAAACTGGAAAATCTTCGTCTCTTGATCTTCAAGAGTGCTTAGAAATAGCAGCAGTTACCAGAAAAGCAAAATTGGTGGATATAAAGTTGGGGTAGGAATGTTGGAAGAGTTCAGATCGAGGTAGTTGGCGCGGCATTATCCTTGGAGTTATTTAATAAATTTTAAATTCTATTGAAAGGGACTAAACCTTAAACGAAGTTATAATTTTCCTTGATGACTTCAAAAGTGAGAATGACTATATATTGGATGACTTTATTGCAATGAAAAGACTCAATATTTTACCTTTCTCGATAGACGCTCAGAAAATGATGGAATATTTTTTATAGAATTCTGGAAAAAGTAGATTACAATAAAGAAAAGTAGGTCATGCTTAAGATGGAGGAGATAATGATTATTATGATATGGAAGGCAAAGCCAAAGGCAGAGAAAAGAGATATTAACTTTAAAGAAAGGAAAAATAACGGACCTTAAAATCTCTTCATAGCATGATTCTATCCAAGATAAAAGGAGTGATAAATATCAGAGAGCACGGTCTCGCAGAAGCTAAGATTAACCCAATTTATAAGTGTTATAGTGATTCATTGAGGGAGTTTTCCATGTTAAATATGCTTTATTTTGCCTAAAGTAATACCGATGTGTCTAAACAGTGGAGTGCTGATATGCAGCCTTCATGTGTCTCTATAAAATCGAATATGATAATTACTGAAGTGGTAAATAAATAATAATAACTAAAAGACAATGTCTAAAATGAAAAAGAAGTGAGTGGCGTTCAAATTAATCTTAAAGAAGATTAAAATGATATTTTGCAGAGCGTTAGTGTAAAAATGGTCAGTCGATATCACCTGGAATAAGAATAAAAATGGTTGAGAGGCAAAAATAATGACTTGAAACTACTATATTTCTCGATTAGAGAAAGGATTTCCAGAATGTGCAAAGAGAAGCTCTAAATTACATCTCAAAGGCTGATGAAAATAAAGCTGATTGAATAATTTAGATAAGTATTAATCTAAAAGCAAAAAGGATAGCAGTAGAAGGAGCAATAAATGTACTAAGAGTACAAACAGATGAGAAAATAAAAACTATAACGAGAAATGTAGTATGAAACATGCATGATTAATAATTAATCAATACAAACGCATTTGATTTAACTGAAGAGATAAAAACAAGTGCTCGATTTGGAATATTAAAATAGTATTGGAAAAGTTAAGAATTAATTTAGTATTGAAAAGTAAGCTCTACTCGAATGCCTTAAAATTGGACGTGATAAGAAGATAGTTGCTATTAACAATCAGGTGAAAATTTATCTCTAAGCACTTGG
>Ga0302185_10000096_pt1 | contig 68468 bp, 46 predicted proteins | sample II_Bog_E1_1_FD_200231 | JGI IMG/M metagenome (GOLD analysis project Ga0302185, IMG submission 200231) | Peat permafrost microbial communities from Stordalen Mire near Abisko, Sweden - II_Bog_E1_2 | ecosystem: Environmental > Terrestrial > Soil > Wetlands > Peat | place: Sweden: Abisko... | reverse complement strand
ATAATATCGGCTGTCCGACAAATTTCTTATCTTTACCCATCGGTCGATTTGAATGTGAGAACTCAAATTTAACCTTAAAGGGTGGGCTTTTTGTTCACCCTTTTAAATTTTTAGTCGGACAACAATGTAATTAAATGTTTTTTTATATATGAAATCCAATAAAAACTTATTTATCATTTTGATTTCCATTATTTCTTTGCTTGCTGGAATATGGGCAATTATGGATTTAATTAAAGAACGGAAAAAGGCTTCTATAAAAGATGAACTATCTACCATCAAAATAATTGGTGTTATTGAGAATCCTGATACTATAAGTTCTCCAATATTGGATACATTTCGGATTCAAGAAGGTAAAGTTTTTTTTCAGAAGTATCCATCAGATACATGGTTGGACAGTATTGAAAAGACATCTTCAAAAGAAAATTATGAATATTTAGTTGCTGATTACAAGTCTTATTTTTTGCCGGAAACTAAGCGTTTATTGATAAATAATGGATTTAAAGAAGTTAACTATAATAATCAAACGATATTGAAATTTCCTATTGGAAATAGTAGCAAACATGTCAATATTAATAATTATGAAGGTTTTGGTACTTTTAAGGCTGGTTTCTATCGTATTTTGGCATCTTATAATATGTCCACTTTTTACTAAATAATTGAACATATTGCAATATATGCCCATTTTTTCATTGTTTCTAAGCTTCATGTTCATTTTTTATATAAAATGTGGACATAAGGCATTTTTTGTCCATTTTTCAAATATAAACAGTGGTCAAAAAATGAAAAATTAACAGATGTATCTGATGTTAAAAGGTTAATCTGCCAAACTCCTCAAACAGAGCCAGATCCTGCATTAAAATGTTCGACTTTTGAAACGTTGGCTCTACAAAAAAGTAACAGATTAACAGATTCGTTAATAGTCCCTTTTTACTTTGTATCTTTAAGTATAATATCATAATAAGAATTGAATTAGTTCTAATACTAAAATGGGTAGTAATTTATTTTTTCAATTCTATTTGTGTACTCATACTCGCTTTGTATAATTATAGGTTCAATATAATCTCTAACTGCATTATTCAGGGATAGGGAAAATCGAAAAGGATGTTTTACTGAAAAGTTAAGTTCTAATCATGTAGAGTGTAGATTAGTAATCAAAATTTCAAAGCAAACCTTGTACAATCTTCTGTAGTGCCGGTACAATTTCTATTTCAAACCAAGGATTTTTCTTTTGCCAAATTTTATTTCTTGGTGAAGGATGCACTAATGGTAAATATGTGGGTAGAAATTCCTGATAATTTTTCACATTCTCTGTTAGTGTTGGCTTGAATTTTTCTCTGAGATAATATTTTTGTGAATATTGTCCGATGAGTAAGGTGAGTTTTACATCTTTCATTTCAGAAAGTAATTGGTGATGCCATAATGGAGCACACTCAGGCCTGGGAGGTAAATCTCCTGTCTTGCTGCTTCCTGGAAAACAAAAGCCCATTGGCACAAGTGCAAATAGTTCTTTGTTGTAAAACTGTTCTTTACTTACGCCAAGCCATCTTCTTAATTCATTACCACTTTGGTCGTTCCAGGGAATCCCACTGTCTTGTACCTTTTGACCCGGAGCTTGTCCAATAATTAAAATCCGGGAATGTATACTTGCCTGGACAATTGGCTTGGGTTTATTCGGTAAATAAATTTTACATACTTCACAGGAACGAATTTCCATTAATAGTTTTTCCATCGTGTACATGTTATAATGACACAATACCAGAGATTTCTATTTGAAAGCCATTGGTCAAAACAAATTCATCATCGGAATGAGCATAGACTAACCATTCATTCTTCAAGAGAAATATTGCTGGCCACTTCATAGTATTCTAAATTATTCGGTCTTACAATATGAAGATAATATCCTATTAATTAAATTTCGTTTGGCAGAGAAAATTCATACAACGTTTTGTTGCTTGGCGAAGAAAGAGTATTTCGAAATACAAAACGTTCAGTAATATAGTCTTTGAGACTCAATATAAAACATGACGAGACAGTCTTTAAACCGTAAAATAATATTCTGTTTCTGTAAAAGCTTGAAGACGTATTATAATTATTGACTTTTTACTAATGACAAGGTATTTACATTAGTAGATGTTACTACTTGTAGCAAATAAACACCACTGGCTAAATTACCACCCAAGGTAATACTTTGATTCGTATAAAATTCATTGGAAGAATATACTTCAATCCCGGTAACGGTGATAATTCTAATACTTATCTTTTCACTTTCTTTTCCGGATACTCTTAATATTGTTTCGTTAGAATATGGATTAGGGAATACGATAATTGAATTGTTTATATCGCCCATATTTACAGAAACCACATTACTATTAGTAGTATTTCCATTATTATCAACTTGAGTCAAACGATAATACATGGTCCCACTCAAGGCAGTATTATCTGCAAGCTGATAATTCTTGATAGTAGAGCTGTTACCACTTCCGGGTACTTGGCCTATGGGGCTGAAATTTATTCCATCATAAGACTTACTTACGATAAAATAATTATTGTTCAATTCCGAGCTGGTTGACCATTGTAACAGAACATCGCTAGTCTGAGGAGTGGCTGTAAAATCAATAAGAGTAACAGGTGTAACGGAGTTACACGTTACAGTTACTTCTCCTGCGGGTGGTGGACTTAATCCCATTACATTGGCATAAGCAATATTTTGAATACTTCCTGAAGTACAAGTACTGACTTTTCCAGTCCATGTATAGGTAATAGTCGTATTCGGTGGTATAGGCCCGGGTATCGTTTGCCAGGTTACAACTCCTCCAACATTTGAAGCTGTATATGTAGTTCCGCTATAGGTAACGCTGGCGGCAGATGTAAACGTAATCTGCGACGGTATTGGGTCTGTCATTGCTAACTGGAAGTCGTTATCCAGTTGGGTATACCAATTGGTTAATGTAGCCGTGTTGCCACCTACTGTACTTTTCACTCCTGCATAACCAGCCTGTACCGTAAGGCCGGTATAAGATATATCAGGGAAAGTGGAAAGTACAGCTCCAGGATTAACCGCCCAGATATTAAGCGACCCATTTACCAACTGTAACTGAAAATCAAATTTCCCAGGAGAATTTGTATAAGGGATACTTTGAGTTGTACCAATCTGTGTACCCGCGGGCATATTATATACACTTACAAATACGCCTGTGGCTCCCTCTACTTCTAATCTAACCTCGGTCCAGGTTGTTCCATTGTAGCGAAGTATGATGGCGTAAGTCGTCTGGTAACCCCCAAGCAATAATGTTCCACGAACGATACCATTTGTTCCGTATGAATACTGGTAGTACATACCCTGGTTGGTGGAACCTGTGTTCAGGTTAATACTATCACCGGAAGGATATACGGTCAATGCCGATCCTATAGCAGGGATAGCTTTCCAATTTGCAGCAGGAGTAGGGCCACTCACAATCGTTCCGTTTAGATTTGTGTATGATACAGTATACGTAATATTGTCTCCAATTGCGTATGCTGTTTTATCAGCCGTTTTTGTAACCGAAGGCGATAAATTCGGTACGGTAGTACAGCTTACATTAGTATTTACTGAACTTAATGTTAAGCGCTCTCCCGTTGCAGAAGCCGAGGCATGATTGGTAATAGTAGATGGGCTAGGGTTAGGACAATTAAATGATGCGGCGCTATTAAGTGTTGCTATATATTTATAAACCGTTGAATCGTTCACTAACATAGTATCTATTACAGGCCAGGTAATAATGGTATATCCCCCTGAAGAAGCTACTGTGCCGGTGGGATATCCAGCAACAAATGATTTAAAAGTAACTCCCGCAGGTAAGGTATCTTTTACTATTACATTATATAAATCTCTTCCTGAAACCGGGGCATTTCCATATATTCTTCGCCAGGTATAGCCATCCCATTCTTCCACTAATTGTTTCGTAGAAGTAGTAGTAACATTATTTGCACAATTACTTGGATCGTATTTTAGTACAGGTTGGTTAAGGTTTAAAGGATCCGTCCAGTCATTCGCAATAGGGAAATATAAGTTGCCATCACCAGCTGTTATTGCCGGTTCAGACGACCAGTCATTCGTCCAATTGAAGTTTGTATAAGCGGCATTGTTAAACTGAAATGCAAGTCTTTGTGCCTGTAAAGCTCCCTGATGAATTTGGTTTGAATTGTTATATTGAACAATCAGCCAGAATGTAGTAGTAGCCAATTGGTCAGGAAAAGTGAGTATGTATCTTTGATTCCAGGTGGGTCCTGCGCTTAATGTTTGTTGTGAAGGTGTTGGTGAAGAAACATCCACGCCTTCGTTAATTGTTACAGTAGTTACCCATTTTGGTGGGCCTGGTTTATTAAGGTAATACGAAACACGGTAATTTTTATAATTGATCAATGGCTCGTATGCGCCGTGATAGATCCTGTATTTTAATTCAAGAGCTCCTGCGCTTGTACTTAAACCTCCGTTTGCACCAGTTACCACAACTCCCTGTCGGCCTCCATTTAAGAAAGGAACAGATTGGTCTTTAATTACTATGGTATACATTAACGTATCGCCAACCTCCACAGTAGGTCTGGATGCTGTTTTGGTTAACGCTATTGGATTATCAATAAGTATATCCACGCAGTTTCGTTGCATGGTAGCAGTCTGGTTATTGGGGTACTCGTTGCTTGTCCAGCCAGTACCATTGCTGCAAGTTATAGTAGCTACGTTACAAATCCGTTCAGATGTAGTAGCGGTTACTATTGCTGATACCTGCATAGAGTCCATAGTAGCTGCTAAACCACCTGTTACGAAACCGGGTACAGTACCTACTTTCCAGGTTACAATACCTCCGCTGGCAGTACCTCCTTTTGTAGCTGAAAGAAAAGTCAAACCGGAAGGTAAGGGATCTGTGATAGTTACATTATTAGCTGTAACACTGCTATAGTTTCGATAACTTATCGTATACGTAATGGTATCCCCGGTATGTGCATAAGTCTTATTTACAGATTTATATACCTTCATATTGGCAGTAGCGTTGGCAAATTCCAGCGGGTTATGGTAATTACCTGTAAGTACCAGCATACCTAAGAGGCGAAACCATTCGTGGAAATAAACAGGCATAGACAATAAATATTGCTGTGAACCTGATCCGGTGGCCGGAGCTACTACTCCTTGCTGATCCCATTTTATAACCAATTCTCTAAAGAGTTGTGCCATAAGATCCGTATCTCCAGCGATCACAGCAGAAGGACAACCTGTGCCCAATAACCAATTCAATTCAAATCCTGCCCCGGAATTGTCACCTGTTCCTTTGTCATTATTGGTCCAACCAATTGTTTGTGTTCCGCAATATTGCAAGGTATTGTTGGTTACAATATCACCTGTGTTATTATATGGAGCTCCTTGTGGATTTTTAAGAAACCCCGCAAACCGTTGAGCCATGTTAAGTTCATACGTATTTGTCGCAGCAGTGTAGTTATGTGCAGTAGGGTCCCAGGTACGGGTGGGAGCTCCGTTCCATACATAATTAAGAATGGTACGCCATCCAAAGCGAAAATCTTCACTGGCTTGGTCATTGAAAAAAGTAGCAGTTGTTCCTGTTACTGTATATTGTCCAGCAAAAGGTATATCCCCCTGTGCATAAGCCTGTCCCATAACCCAGTCTCCGGATGCTTCACCTCTTCGGTATTGTTGTATATACCAGTTCGGTTCCCCTTGTGCGGTTAGAATATCACCAAAAGCTCTATGGTAGGAAGGTGCCAGATAATCAACATAGTTTGTTTGTGGTCCGGTTTGTTCCGGTTGAAGTCCCATCCATGCGCCTGCTGTAGCCCAATTGGTAGTTTCGCCCCATGAATCTCCTCCTTTTTGATATCCGTCCAATCCTATATCTCCGGTGACATATTTTATTGCAGGTAGCGAACCTGAATAGACTACCGTATCCACCATTGTTTTAATATAATTCAGTGCTTCAGTTTTATAATAAATAGGCAAACCGGTATTTGGGTTAACCGTACCCGCATTACCAATTATTCCATTGTCTCCCCATTGCTGCCAGGCAACTAATAAAGCCATAGCAATATCTTCATCTCCATCCCCTGCTGAATTTCCCGATAGTCCGCCCCCTAATACATCTGTTGAAGTTCCGGCATTTCCTGCACCTGCTATTCCGGGACTATATGCATAAGTAGGTGAATTAACCACTCCGTCTATATACCGTTGTGTTTTCTGAAATTCTCTATCGTGAATCCACATGTAATAGCCGTCAAAAGTCGGTTTATCTGCCATATAAGCTGCGGCAAGCAACATATATCCATCTTCTTCTGCACAGGTGCATAACGTTCCATTGGCAGGTGAATTGGGCATAATATATTTTACTCCGCTTACAGTTACCGGCCCATATGTTCCTCCTTTGTTTACATTATAGGTTAAATTATTTGTAAGAATATTATATGCATCTCTTATTCGTTGTTCCATCTCCGCATGAGGAACACCTATAGGGTTAAGATTGGCAAGTGTATTGGGTGCTCCCGTATACCCTAAGAATTGAGGAAATGGGAACGTAGGGTTATTACTATTAATATTGGTTACCACCTGGGAAAAACCATCCAAAGAAAATAGAATGAATAAAGGGTAAATGATGTATTTTAAAAAACGTATAACTGTAATCATATTAATTTACTGTAATAAACCCAGAATTTTTATAAAGTAACAACCAAACTTTGGAAAACCGTTGCACTATTTTCCAAAAGACTTTAACTATTATTTTTATAAGTTTATTTATATTTTATATTTATAAAGTTAAATATAAAAAATGAAAATCCAGCCTCTTAATTTTTTAAAATATAGATAGTTATGCAAAATGTTCTTTAATTATGCGTTCGATCGGTATTTTTAACCTCTAAAATGTTAATGAAGCTAATCCGGTTCTTCAAAATTTAAATCCTTCCTTATCTGGTTCTGTTTATTATTTCCAGTTATTTTTAGTACGACCGAACACCGGGTTATTTATGCTTTTTAGATCATTTCATTCTCATTTTGTGGTACCGTTTCCATGTTAAGGCCGTTTTAATTTGAATCTATGTTTCATATAATCAGTATATTATAATTTTATTTTACTATATCTCTATAAAATACATAGAGATGGTATTTTAAATTAAAAATAGGTTGTATATTTGTACTGTTGGCAACAAATTGTTGCAGCAATTTATAAAGAATAGGGAAGAGTGCAGGCTCAATGAACCTATAGCAACCTCTGGATTGTCAGAAAGGTGCTAAATCCTGCCCAAAAGTTAGGGAACTATAAATAAATTAAAATGAAAAGAAATACACTTTTACGTCAAAGACATCTGTTACATCAACATTTTTTGAGTTGTTGTTCTTGTTTAATTGACTGTTAAGAAAAAATCAAATTCAATCAACCATTACTATTAATCATTGTAAAATCATGACTGCTATAACTATATCCCAAGTATTAGATTCATATGATGAAAATAATACAGTCCAAAAAAATAATACGACTATCGATTTGATTGAAAAACAAATTGCATGTTTTGAGTCTGGATCATCGGCTTTGGCGTATCGATCATTCAGATCAGCACGCTTTTCATTGATTAAGAATATCAAGAGGAATAAAAATGTTAACGTATTAAGCTTCGAACCATATACAAACTGGACATCAGACATAAAAGCTCTTGAGCGTATAGGTGTACAAGTGAAATATACAGACTATTATGAACTGGATGAATTAAGCGAAAAACTGCTTCTTCAAAAAATTAATATTATATACTTAAGTACCATACATACTAAGAAAATCACCATCCATGATTTTAATTATATAATTCATACAGCTCATATTAATAATGTTGAGGTGATTTTTGATAATTCATTTGGAGCATTGGGAAGCATATACGCACCAATAGCTGATGGTGCTGATTATGTGATTACAAATGTATCCGAAACGGATACATTTAAAAATACATTAATTGGTGCCTTTGTTGTTAAAAGTTATTCTGTTGCAGAAAGCAGTTTAAATATTTTTGAAGAGCATTGGATAGAAAAAATAAAACACAAAAGGGGAATCTCATTTGCCAATAAAGTCCTTATTAATATAAAGGAAGACCGGATTGTAACACTTCTTGAAGAAGAAAGAAGTAGACAATTGGAATATTCAAAAGTTGCTTTAACAATTTCAAAATGGTTAAGCAGACATGAATCTATTATGGAAGTAGTCTATCCCGGGATTGAAAAAAATGAATTCTACTTATTAGCCGACAAATATCTTGAAAAAGGCTTTGGGGCAAAATTGAAATTCAGTTTGTGGGATAATGAATATAGTTATGCTATAGTACGGGGATATTTTCTTACAGCATTATTTTCAGGTCTTAAAATTATAGTAGATAAGGAAACGAAAGAATTTTATATAGAAGTACTTACAACAGATAGTATTTCAGTATTACGATACTTACAAAAGGTATTTTCAAATTTATATACAAACATTTCATTCCGAAATACACTTTTAAAAAAGAAAGAAGAGAAGATGAATGCACAAAAGTATGTGCAGTACTCATTAACACATTATATCTCTAAAAGAAAATATTAATCATTCAGGTAACCTATTTCCAATTTATTAACCAGGTACAATTATGAAAATTAGAATCAAATCATTTAAAAAAAAGGAATCTGCATTAGCATATCATGAATATGGTAATAAAAAAAATAACCCACTTTTACTACTACATGGTTTGTTTGGAGAACTTAGTAACTGGGGCGAAACCATAGACTATTTCAAAAGTAAATATAGAGTTATAGTTCCTGTATTACCTATCTATGATAGTACCTATCAAAGAGATGGATTGAATGGGTTTGTAACTTTTGTCAACGATTTAATAGATGAATTGGAAATAGATAAAGTTACTCTGGTTGGTAATTCATTGGGAGGTCATATTTCTGTATTATATACAATTGCTCATCCTGAAAAAGTTGAACATCTGATCCTGACTGGTAGTTCAGGGTTATATGAAAATACTATGGGTGCAAGTTATCCGAAAAGAGGGGATTATAACTATATCGAGGAAAAGGTACGATATACATTCCATAATGATACAATCGTTACTAAAAGTTTAGTTGATAAAGTATACGAAACAGTTAATAATATCCGAAAATCAATAAGTGTTATTAAAGTTGTACGCGCAGCCAATAAACATAATGTTGCGGAAGAATTAAAACGTATTAATATACCAACATTGCTCATTTGGGGAAGACAAGATCGAATCACTCCATTAACTGTAGCCTACCGGTTTAATGATTTATTGCCCAACACAAAACTGGAAGTAATTGAAAATTGTGGCCATGCTCCTATGATGGAACAACCGGATATCTTTAATAGAATATTGAGTACATACTTATATTCATTTGAAGAAAGATTTACTGAAATTAAAAATGTTGGCTGATGATTATTCATTCGATTGTTGAAACGTTATTGCACAATAATTCTCGATTTAAAAATTAGTTATATAACCCATCAGATATATTATGAATAGTAGTGCATGGATTATACCAGGTGTATTGCTTGTAATTGTAATAGAATTTATAATAGCCAGATTTCTGAATAAAAAGGTATATCATTATAAATCCACAATTGTAAGCTTATCGATTGGTGCTGCAGAGCGGTTGTTGAATTTATGGTGCTTAGGTATATTTTATTTCCTGTTTAATTTTATTTATACAAATTATTCACTTTTTACAATTTCAAATACATGGTATAATTGGATCGTACTATTACTGATAACTGATTTTGTATGGTATTGGTATCATAGGCTTGGTCATGAGATTAACATATTATGGGCTTTTCATATTGTTCACCATCAAAGTGAAGATTATAATTATGCTACATCAACCCGCATAACAATTTTTCAGGCAACCATCAGAAATATATTCTGGTGCCTGCTTCCATTCATTGGTTTTAATCCTGAAATGGTCGTAATCGTATTAGTTATTCATGGTACGTATTCCTTTTTAACACATACACAAATTATAGATAAATTAGATTGGCTTGAATATGTATTAATCACGCCTTCACATCATCGGGTTCATCATGCATCAAACGAAGAATACCTGGATAAAAATTACGGAGATATATTTATATTCTGGGACCTGCTGTTTGGAACATTTAAAAAGGAAGATAAAAAGCCCGTTTATGGCTTAGTGAAACCAATCGAAAGTTATAGCTTTCTTTGGCAACATTTTCATTATTTAATGGAGATTGTTTATAGGCTTCAAAGAACCGAAGGACTGATGAATAAAATAAAGATTCTATTGGGTAGGCCTGATCAATTACTGGGTAATGAGCGGGAAGAACTTGAAAAAGTTTGGTTATATACAAAACAAGTAAAAGAGAATGATACCGACGCGAATGACGTATTGAAAATACGAACAAAGCGTTACGTCAAATATATTGAAATTCAATTGGGTCTTGTACTTGTCAGCTTGTTTATAATATCCTTATATGCGAATGATATTAATGTCCTTCATGCATTTTTCTCAACCTTATTAATCTTATTAACATTAATTAATTGCAGCGCATTATTAGAGCAACGCAAATGGATTTTCTTCTTGGAATACATGCGATTAATAGTTGTACTTATATATCTGTCTGTTTTATTTAATATAACTTCAATAATAATTATATGTTTATTTATTGTCGCATTGATAACAAATTTCTATCAAATTCTTAGGGAAAAATACCTTCAACTAATATTTTATTAATTATTTATTAACGAATAAAAATGAATTACATGATAGCTGAAAATTCTAATAACCATCCTGTTTTTACGTTGTCTGAAAGATTAACGACAGAACAAATCGAATTTTATAACGAATATGGATTTATTCATTTTAAAAATTTCTTAAAACCTGAAACAGTTCCTGATATTATACGTGCAATGAACGATGTGCAGGAAAAATGGATTCAGGAAAATCGGGAAAAAGTGAATGGTGTACCTGTTAAATGGGGAGTTGATTTAGATGGCAAAAAAATTGTACAGCGATTTGCATTTGCATCTTTATTCAATCCGGTTTTAAATGAATTAATGCAGGATCCCAGATTAAAAGCTTTGTTTCCTTTGATTGAATCTGATGATGCACGGATCGGTGATCATGAAAAGGATGGATTAGTAATAAATCATTATATCAATAGTGATGATAGCTCATTTACAAAAATGGGATGGCACACGGACTGTTTGCGTGATGTTTTTTATGGAAGAAAAATAATGCCCATGTTGAATGTTGGCATTCATCTGGATGATTATGATCCTAAAAATGGAGGATTAAGAATTATTCCGGGAACTCATAAACAGGATTTGTTTAACTTATTATTCCGAAAAAAATATTATTTAAGTCATGAACCTGATCCAAATGAAATCGGATTGAAAATAACGGCAGGCGATTTGACAATTCATGATGGAAGATCCTGGCACCGGGTTGAAAGATCAACTGTAATAGGGGAGGCTAGCAGAAGACGTGTAATGTATATTCCAATAATCAGTGGTGATTATCAACCCAAGAATGAAAATAGTTCTACACAGTTGTATCAAAAATTTTCAAAATTGGTTCGATGATTTATAGTTACTTCGATTTGTGTTGCTAATATGATATACAATACAAATTTATTTAAATTAGGTACATTGCTAAAAATGATATCAATGAATATAAATATCTATTCTATCTTTAATCATTTTAGACTCTTATTGAAATTGTCTACCAAATGTTTTACTGCATTCGGAATTTTTATAGCCATATGTTTAATCAGTTCTCTTACGCTTAAAACGAATACGGATCATATTCGAACGGGAGATAATTTTTTTACTCAGATGCGATATAGAGATGCTATTGCATGGTATCTCTTGGATTCAACAAATGCAGAGGCACAATGGAAAATTGCCAGGGCTTACATTTGTTATGCAGATAATGCACAGAGAAGTGAAAAGGAAATTAATTTCAGAAGAGCTGAAAGTGCTGCCAGGAAGTGTATTCAATTAGATGAAATGAATAGTAATGGACATACCTGGAAAGCTGCAGCACTTGGTAATATTGCCATTTATGAAGGAAGTAAATCAAAAGTAAGGTTGTGCAATGAAATTAAGAGAGAATTGCTTCGTGCCATACAATTAAATCCCAAAGATGACCTTGCCTATTCTATACTTGGAACACTATATAGAGAAATCGGAAAAATTAGTTGGATAGAAAAGGAATTAGCTCTGGCATTTATTGGTAAAATACCTGAAGGTGGTTTTGATGAATCACAAACCTCCCTTAGGCAAGCTGTTTCTCTTAATTCAAAAATTATGCGCCATTGGTTTGAGTTAGGTTTACTCTATAAATACTGGGATAAGGAAGCTGCAGCTATTGCTGCTTTAACTAAAGCAAAATCGTGTCCAATTATTGTATCCAGTGATCAGGCTAAGCTTGCAAAAATAAATGCATTACTGGAAGAACTGAAATAATAATATATACTAAAAAATAAGGCGAGTGCTAGTTTATGTAACTACACTCGCTTTTTATGTTTTATCGTGAAAAAATCTTACTATTTTAAAAGTATCTCTCTTCTTATACAGTGATTTAACTTGAAAACCTTTACAAGAAGATAAAGTTTCTAAATGATAATTACCTCTCATGATACAAAGGAAATTATTCCTTTACCCATTTAATCGGAGTATACATATTATTCTGTCCATTGAACACTAATGTATATACCCCGGTTCCTAGATTACTTAAATTTGTATTTGAAGTATTTGCGCTGAGGTTTTTACTCGATATGAGTTCTCCTAATATATTGTATATATTTAATTGGGTATCTTCCGTTAGATTTGAAAAAGTAATGATTCCTGTTCCTGGATTCGGATAGACCGTTAGGTCAATGCCTTTTATCTGGTTAATCGTTGATGTAGCTGTGGCCTGGCTCCATTTGGCTACATAATTGTAATTGTTTTTATCGGTAAAATAACCAGCAGCATAGATAAATCCGGATGAGTCTATTATAATCGAAAGTAAATAATTGGTTGCATTTAAGGCATTACTTCCTGTTCCTAGTTCAGTCCAATTAGTGCCATCCCATTTTGCTATACAATAATAACCACCATTATCACTGATTTGACCACCCGCATATACATTGTTACTGTTATCTACAGCTATAGTGTAAATGATACTTTGTTGAGCAAGTGCTTTTGTTCCTGTCCCTAATTCTGTCCAATTTGTGCCGTTCCACTTAGCAACATATTGATAATTATTCAAATCAGTAAAAGATCCTGCTGCATATATATTACCGGAATTATCCTGTGCAATTGACCAGATGGTATTATTAGCATTTAGAGCATTAGCTCCAGTACCTAGTTCCGTCCAGTTGGTACCATTCCATTTTGCTACATATGAATGTCCGGTTACATCTGTAAAAGCTCCAGCAGTGAAAACATTACCGGAATTATCTGTAAGTAGCGTCCATATATTATCTTTGGTATTAAGGGCATTACTTCCGGTCCCGAGTGGCGTCCAATTTGTACCGTTCCATTTAGCAACATACGTATATCCAACATTGCTGTTAATTCCATTTGTAAACTCACCTGCTGCATATACATTGCCCAAATTATCGGTTGCAATCGTATAAATATCTCCATTAGGATTTAACGCATTGCTGCCAGTACCCAGTTCGCTCCAGGTTGTGCCATTCCACATCGCTACATAATGTTTCCCATTTGCATCTGTAAAATTTCCTGCAGCATACACATTACCAATATTATCAACTGCAATGGCTGAAATCAAGCTGTCTGCATTCAATGCATTAGATCCTGTCCCTAATTCTGACCAACTTGTTCCATTCCATTTAGCAACATAAAACTTTTTATTCCCATCAGAGAATGAACCCGCAGCATAAATATTACCATTATTATCAGAAGCTATACACGAAATTGCTCCGGTAACATTTAAGGAACCTAGTTCAACCCAACTTTGGCTAAATAATGATGTGCATGTAAAAAATAACCATAATACAATAACAATGTTTTTTTTCATATTGCTAATTCAAATACTTTAAAACTCGGATTTGTATCTGAGCTGTTCAAATCATATTTTTAATAATAACTTCAATTAACTCATTCGTATCCTATTTTAAAAGATTCTTCTTTGCTATTCTTTTTTCATCCAACCAATAAAACGTATACTTTAATTTTAAACGATCATTCAATGAATGGTTTGTATTGTTCGCGTATATTTTCTTCCATGAAATAATAATTTAGTTACAGATTTAGTGGTAATCTTTGCTTATTTATCAATTATAATACTAATAATACCAACCTTGCATATTAGTTTTGTTGAACTGTAAATCGGATGAATCTATACTTTTATATGATTAATGCTTTGAAATTTAAATCTGTTTTACTTCTTCTTTTTTTGTGCCTAGAAGTTACTTCCTATGCACAGCAAGTGCTTAGTGTACCACTTACTTCGGATAAACTTATCCTTTTTGATGTTATTTCTAAAAATGAAGTATATAAAGGTAAAGAAGCAATCGTTTTACAACAGCCGGTTGTAAAAGATAATCAAAAGACATTCGCCTTACTTAAGGATATTGATTTTCATAATGGAACGATTGAAATATTTTTGGCTGGTCAGCCACGTAAAGATGTTGTTGTAGAAGGAGAAAGAGGATTTGTTGGGATATTTTTTCGTGTTCGGAAAGATACTTCTAAGTTTGAATAGTTTTATATTCGGCCCTCTAATGGTCGTGCATTCGATCAAGTGCGAAGAAATCATTCAACACAGTATAGTTTCTTATCCAAGATTCCCTTGGGAAAAACTTCGGGCCGAAACACCGGAAAAATATTAAGCTTATACAGATCTTGTTCCAGGCGAATGGACAAAAGTTAAAATTGAAGTAAAGGATGATACCGCTAAGTTGTATGTTAATGTTGCAACACAGCCTACACTTATTATTACTGATTTGAAACAAGGAAAAGATTTACGAGGTGGTATTGGTTTGTGGATAGGAGTTGGTACACTTGCTCAATTTCGGAACTGAAAATTACTAAAGCTGATTAAATCTCTTAATTCTTTAGATAAATTATTCTTAATACTCTGCTATTTTTCCTTATAGGATATGTACACATTTATTGAATTCAATAATACGTTACTAGTAATTATTTTTGATCGGATATATTTTGTGTTTTTCATATTCCGAATATTGTTATAATATAAATATCAGGATTAGTACCACCGGATTACTTTGCAACGTACCACCAATTGATTTGAGAATAAAATACTAGTTTATACTTTTACGGCTGGTTGATGAATTAAAGATTTGATTTTTCAGCCGTCGTAAAAGTACAAATCAATTGTATGAATGATCTTTACTATTCTTATGGAAAAATTTAATTCTAAGATTTATTATTTATTCATTAACACTACTAATTCTATAGACTATATTTTACTTAAAACTTAAACTATGAAATAACAATCCCCAAGCCACGATTAGCAAGCCTTCGAACAATTAATGAATTAAAAAATAAAGCATTTTAAACTGAACAAAACCCAATGTAAACTATGAATACTTTACCAACATATTATTACAGAATTTTAATCTTTTTAATTGCCATGACAGGCATTTATTCGTCCACATTTGCGCAAAGCCAAACGGTTGTAAGGGGATCTGTAACAGATACTACAGGACAAGCATTATCAGGCGCAGTTATCAATATAAAAGGTGGTTCATCTGGTGGAGTTACGGATGCGACAGGATATTTTGAAATACAAACGACTCAAAATCCTCCCTTTACTCTTGAAATAAGTTATTTGGGACATGAAGTAAAAGAGGTAGAATATACAGGAGGACAAGAACCTTTAGCCGTAAAGTTAAAGCCAAATGTTCAGGAAGCTGTTGTGATTGTGGGTTACGGAACGCAGAAAAAGCAAGATGTAACAGGATCTACAGCAACTGTTCCAAAAGAGTTAATGACTCAGCCTGTAAGTTCCGTTGATCGCTTACTACAGGGAACTGTAGCAGGGGTCCAGGTAACCCAGTCAAGTGGTCAACCAGGCTCAGGTACAAACATTCAAATCAGAGGTGTTGGATCAATCAATGCAGGTTCCCAACCATTATATGTGATAGATGGTTTCCCTGTATACAACGATCCATCATCTATGGATGCCGGTGTTACTTATAATACTTATAATACCAATACAACTGGAGGGGCACCATATATAAATCCTTTATCTACGATAAACCCGTCAGATATTGAATCTATTGACGTATTGAAAGATGCTTCTGCGACGGCTATTTATGGTTCCAGAGGTTCTAACGGTGTTGTTATCGTAACAACAAAGAAAGGTTCAAAAAATAAATCATCGGTAAATTTTGATAGCTATGTGGGTGTGCAGAGTGTTCTGAAAACGATTCCTGTGATCAATGGTTCACAATGGGCATCATTAGCAAACGATGCCGCTGTTAACTCGGGTAAAAAAGCACCATACACAGCAAACCAAGTAGATAGTTTTGGTCAAGGTACTAACTGGGAGAAAGCAGCTTTCAGACAGGCAAGGATTCAGAACTATAATGTATCTGTATTAACAGGAACTGATAAAACAAGAATTGCCATTTCCGGTAACTATTTCAAACAGGATGGTGTACTTATTAATACATGGTTTCAGAGATATTCAGGAAGGTTTAATATTGAACACGATTATAATAAAAATCTAAGAGTTGGAGCCTATGTAACGGTGAGTGATATATCTTCTCAGGTAGCACCACAGAACGTTGTTCCGGCTATTCTTGCCATGCCCCCTTCCGTACCAATCTGGTCTTCTCCGGGTATTTATACACTTAAAAGTCCGTACCAAGCAACGTATGGTAACCCGATCAATTCACTGCAGAGCGATATAAATACAACTACTACTACTCGGGTATTGGGTAATGGTTTTGCTGAATACAAGGTGTCAAAAGGTGTTTTAAAAGGTTTATCGGCAAAAGTTTTAGGTGGTGTTGATTTGATCAGCAATAAAGAAAATTCATATCTGCCTTCAACAACCTATGAAGGTTCTGGCAGTAATGGCGTTGCTTCGGTTGGTGCATTAACCTCTACAACCTGGTTGAATGAAAATACATTAAACTATGCCAGAAAAATTGGTAAGAAACATTCGTTTGATGTATTGGGTGGATACATGCAACAGGCTTCTTATACCGAAGATGTAATTGCTAATGCTGCAGGATTCGCATCGAATGCCTATACATTTAACAATTTAGGTTCCGGTACGATTCAGGTTGCGCCTGCTTCTGCTCAGTCAGAATGGGCACTGCGTTCTTTCTTATTAAGAGCCAACTACAATTATGATAATAGATATTTGTTAACTGTAACGGCCCGTGAAGATGGTTCTTCAAGATTTTCGGAAGGACATCAATGGGGTGCTTTCCCATCTGCTGCCATTGGCTGGAATGCACACAATGAAGCATTTCTTAAAAATGTTAAGGATATAAGTCAGTTGAAATTCAGATTTAGTGCAGGTTTGACTGGTAACCAACAGATTCCTCCATTCTCATCGTTGTCCCAAATGGGCTATTACAGATATAATTTTGGCAATACAACAGTTGCCGGATTTGCACCAAATACGCAAGCCAATCCCAATCTTACCTGGGAAAAAACAGCTCAGTTTAACTTAGGTTTTGATCTGGGATTATTTAATAACCGTATCACTGTTGTTTCAGATATTTACTATAAGAATACAACCAATTTATTGTTGAATGTTACGCTTCCTGCTACGACTGGTTTACTAAATACAAATCCAAATATTTTACAGGATCAAGCGTATGAAAATGCCGGTAGTATGACCAACAAAGGGATTGAATTAGCGGTTAATACCAAAAACCTGGTAGGGAAATTCAAATGGACTACTGGATTGGTATTCTCACATAATGACAACAATATAACCAGTCTGAATAGTGGTACTACGGTATATCAACCGAATACTGCCTCACCTTCTGTTCTTGCAGTAGGACATCCGGTAGGATCTTTTATTGTATATCAAACAAATGGTTTAATCCCAGCAGGAACACCAGCGGCAAACGCGTTGACACCTGCTGCAGATAAAGGTGCAGGTGCACAACAATATGCTGATATTAATGGTGACGGTAAAATTACTTCTGCGGATAGAGTTATTATCAATAACCAACCTAAGTTTATAGCAGGTTTAACCAATACATTCTCTTATGGTGGTTTTGATCTTACTGTGTTCATTCAAACCGTTTATGGTAACAAAATCTATAATGCCAATGCTGCTAATTTGGATCTTGAAACAGGTTATCAGGGAGCTTCCACAGCTGTTCTGAACAGATATACACCTACAAATACCAATACAAGCATCCCTAGAGCTTACCAGGATCCAGCTGCTGTTCTTTCAAGTCGTTTTATTGAAGATGGATCATATGTGAGACTTAAAAATATTTCATTGGGATATACATTTCCTAAGGAATGGTTATCACAAGCCAGAATACAGAATTTAAGAATATATGTATCAGCTCAAAACTGGTTAACCTGGACAAAATATACAGGATTTGATCCGGAGGTAAGTGTTAATGGTCAAACACCGTCAACAAATGGTGTAGATAACGGTGCCTATCCAAATTACAAAACAGTGTTAGGCGGTTTATCCTTTTCATTCTAATAAAAAGTATTCATAAAATAACGATATGCCTTATGAAAAGTTCTAATTATTTATTTATACTTCTGGCTTTGGGTGGGGTCTTTTCCTGTGCCCAATTAAAGGAGGATCCTAAATCTTTTATTTCCTCCACACAATTTTATAAAACAGAGGCCGATGCCTTGGAAGCAGTAAATGCCTGTTATTATTGGCTGAATAATGGAGATGCTTCTACTCCCGGAGGAGCTACTGCACAGACCCCATACAACGTGTTGTTTTCAACAGGTATGGAAATGATGACAGACGATATCAATCCGGGGCCTGGTGCTACGAATCCAGATGTTCGCTCTCAGGCTGTGCTTCAGCATAACTCAGCTGGTCTTCGTGTGTTGCAGATCTGGCAGTTCTCTTATGCTGCGATCAGAACCGCTAATATTGCGATTGCTAAAATACCACAAATACCGTTTCCGGGAAAAGATACGACACTCCGAAATCGTTATGTTGCGGAGGCAAAGGTTAATAGAGCATTATGGTATTTTAATCTGGTTCGTTTGTATGGTGATGTACCATTGATACTGGAAGATCAGGATGTATATGACAATTCTGCTATACAGGTCGCCAGAACTCCTGCGGCACAGGTATATGCACAAATTGAAGCAGATCTAATTGCGGCTTCCAAAGTATTACCATCAAGCTATGGTGCTGCAGATGTCGGAAGAGCTACGAGTGGAGCTGCTAAGGCGATTCTTTCTAAAGTATACCTTACAGAACAAAAATATACTCAATCTGATAGTTTAGCTTCTGCCATTATCACTTCCGGACAATACAGTTTGATTCCGAATTATGCACATGTGTTTTTACCAGCGTATAAAAATGGAACAGAGCATATATTTTCAGCACAATTCAAATCAAATAGTCAAGGGCAGGGAAATGGAAATGCTCCAAGGGGAGCCCGTACAGGTGTTCCTGGTTTAACAGCTTCCTATGCGGATCAATTGGTTTATTATACCCATAATGGTGATCCTTTTTTCAGCGTGTATAAATTGTACCAAAAAGGTGATTTGAGAAGAGTCAGTGCTAGTGCTGCCAATTCATGGGGTGGAGCTTTTGCAACAAAATTCTTGGGTACAGATGGTAAGTTATACTCAACATTGAATGCACCTGGTGATACAGTACCATATCTGAACAAATACTGGGATCCATCAGTAGGAGCTCAGTTATCTGAATCTTCTGCCAATGTACCTATCATACGTTATGCCGAAGTATTGCTTATTGCTGCCGAAGCTGATAATGAAGCGAATGGCGGTCCTAGTGCTAATGCGTACAATTATATCAATCAAGTAAGAACAAGAGCAGGTATACCTAATCTTACTCCAGGGTTAAATCAAGTTCAATTCAGAGACTCTGTTTATCTGGAACGCAGATTGGAGCTGGTTTGGGAATGGCAGCGCTGGTTTGATTTGATTAGAGAAAAAGGAGATCCTAACTCCGGATTTATCGATGCTAATGGAGGACTTTTACTTCCATCACTTCAATTGGTTGGTAAAAATAGTGTTGCATTGAAACATTATCTATATCCAATTCCATTACAAGAGATAAACTTAAATCCAAAACTTACACAAAACCCAGGATGGTAATTGTGAAAATAAATAATATGAGAAGAAGGATACCGCTTAACAAGCAGTATCCTTCTTATATTCTACAGAAAATTTTCATTACAAAGATAAATTCAATAGTTAACTAAAATCAATCAGCCTTATGAAAAAATATAAAATAATCGTTTCGGTTTTTCTTTCAGTCGTGCTACATAGCTTCGTGTTTGCACAAAATGCTCAAGTAAAACAAGAAGGAATTTCGTTTGAAACATTTGAAGCAAAATTAAAACAAGCTTCACCCAATCCTCAGATACTGGATGCGCGGACAGCAGAAGAGTATAAACTCAATCATTTGAAAGGGGCTGTTAATGTTAGTGTTGCAAATGAGGTTGAGCTTCAAAAACAAATTGATCAGCTGGATAAAAATAAACCTGTATTTGTTTATTCTATCAATAATGGCCGTAGTGCTGTATTAGCAACAAAATTAAGAGATCAGAAATTTAAAGAGGTATATGAATTGCCTGGTGGTATCAGTAAATGGGTAGGTGCCGGAAGACCTGTAGAAACTACTGTAACAGGGAATGGCTTATCTCAGGCAGATTATCAAAAGCTAATAGCATCAAATAAACTTGTATTGGTAGATGTACATTCTAAATATTGTGGTTCATGTCGAAAATTATCTCCAATTGTGGATTCAATTGCGAGTGAGCAATCCGGTCAAGTAAAATTGGTTAAGATTGAATTATTTGAAAACAAGCAGTTGGGTAAAGAATTGAATATTCAATCTATTCCTACATTGATATTATACAAGGGGGATAAGATTGTTTGGCAAAATACCGGACTTACTACCAAAGATGTTATTGAAGCGGCAATAAAAAAAGAACTGGTTCAATAAAAAATAATTTTATCAAAGATCTTATATAATCGTGTTTATGTTCGGCGACAATCAAAAAAAAATGCTTAGTCGTGTGCGATGCTCAATCATGCTCGCAACGACTTTGTTTTCTTACACTATTGCTTTTGCACAGTATAGTCCGGAGCAGCCATTCACAGGGAAAATAGGTAAGACACTTATTGAGTCCACACCTGGTAATACAGTATACAATAAAAAATCAGCACCAGGTTCTCCAAATGTATTGTGGATATTGATTGATGATGCCGGCTTTGGTGCAACAACGGCTTTCGGTGGGCTTGTAGAAACGCCTAACATAGAAAAAATTGCCAACAACGGACTCCGTTTTACGAACTTTCATACAACTGCTATTTGTTCGCCTACCCGAGCAGCGTTGCTTACAGGTAGAAATCACCATTCAGCACATGTTGGACTTTTAACTCCAGCGTACTTTGATTTTCCGGGATATGATACAAGGATACCTTTCGAGAAAGCTACCGTTGCGGAGATCTTACGGGAAAACGGCTACAATACTTTTGCCTTAGGCAAATGGCATCTTACACCTGTAGTTGAAAATGGATATGCAGGTCCTTTTAATCGTTGGCCAACGGGTAGGGGCTTCGATCATTTTTATGGTTTCCATCCAGGTGCAACGGATCAATGGCATCCGGAACTTTGGGAAGATCAAACAAAACTGGACATCGAACCGAATACTAAACATTTGAATACACTACTGGCAGATAAGGCCATTAAATACATTGCCAATCAAAAGTCATCTGATTCTGAAAAACCATTCTTCTTATATCTTGCACCCGGTGCAACACATTCGCCACATCATGTGGCTAAAGAATGGATTGATAAATATAAAGGTAAGTTTGATGCCGGCTGGGATAAATACCGTGAGGTAGTTTTTGAAAAGCAAAAGAAACTTGGAATAATTCCGTCCAATGCTGTATTGCCTGATCCAAATCCTGGAGTGAAAGCCTGGAACTCTTTATCAGACAAAGAAAAGAAAGCCTATGCACATTATATGGAAGTATACGCAGCTTTTTATACATATACCGATTATGAAATAGGTCGTATCATTAATTATCTGGAGCAAATCGATCAGTTAGACAATACCTTAGTAGTCATTGTGCTTGGAGATAATGGTGCCAGTAAAGGTGGTGGTCAATCTGGTACTGTAAATCCGGAAATCAATCGTTTGCAAGGAGAGGCTAAAATAGACGCTATTTTAAAAGCAGAAAATATTATTGGTACAGATCAGTCAAATACTGATTATCCTATTGGCTGGGCTGCTGCTGCGAATACACCTTTTCGTTATTGGAAAGCAGATGCTAATACAGAAGGCGGAACTCGCAATCCTCTGATTATATCCTACCCTAAAGTAATTAAAGATAAGGGAGGTATTCGGAATCAATACGGACATGTGATTGATGTATTACCAACTACGCTTGAATTAATCCATGGTACAGTACCAGAAGTTATTCAGGGGTATAAGCAGAAACCTATAGAGGGAACAAGCCTTGCCTATGCGGTTGATAATGCTAAAGCGCCTTCTCAGCATACTATTCAGTATTATGAAATTGCAGGTAGCAGAGCCATCTATAAAGATGGATGGAAAGCTGGTTTACGACATGAAATAGGTGAGTCTATTGATGTAGGACAAAAGGCAGACACAACAGGTGGAAAAGTTGATTTCAGTAAAGATGTTTGGGAATTGTATAATCTGAATGAAGATTTTAATGAACGTATCAACCTTGCTTCAAAATACCCTGATAAACTGAAGGAACTACAGACGTTGTTTGATGAAGAAGCAAAAAAATATAATGTGTATCCCTTAAAAGATTTTACTGCCAGTGACATGCCAGCCGGACGAACCGTATATGGAAAGTCGGCTACTGTGATTCTATATCCTGGGGTGGATCACCTGGTCGGCGTTAATAGCCCATTATATGATGGACGTTCTTTTAGTGTTACTGCTGAAGTAGAAAATTTCAGTGGAAAGGAAGAAGGTGTTTTGTTTGCAGTCGGCGGAGAAAAATCCGGTATCAGTTTGTTTATAAAGGAAAATAAACTACACTTTGCTCATAAGGTAAATGGACAGACATATTATCTGGCATCTGCGACAGAAATTCCCAAAGGGAAAGTACGCTTCAGGTTTGATTATCTTTTAACCGGTACTACACCGACGGATAGCACAACCGTTGGTTCAGAAATTTTGTATGTAAATGATGTGAAAGTTTCTGAAAGAAAAATTGTTAAAGGTCATGCCTCAATCAGTGCAGGCAATAGAACAGATGGTACGGATGTAGGCCGTGATCTTCGCTCTCCAGTTTCTGATAAATATAGTTCTCCGTTTGACTTTACAGGGAGATTAAAGAAAGTAACAATCCAGTATATCAAACAATAATTTACAAATTCGGCATTTGTGAAAACAAAGATTGTATACAGCATATTTAAATTAAGACTAAGTTGATAGACATTATATGAACAGGCATTGGAATTTATTTACACAATATCGAGAGAATAGGATAGTCATAATAGGTTTATCATTACTATTTGCAAGCACAATTGTTGCAACAGCCCAATATGATCCCATACAACCTTTTAGAGGTAAAATAGGGAAGACGCTCGAGGAAACACAACAAGCATGGCCCGAGCGATTGAAAGCTCCGAAAGGAGCACCCAATGTTGTCGTAATCTTATTGGATGATGTCGGGTATGGAGCCACTTCAGCTTTTGGGGGACTTATTGAAACACCTAACTTCGAAAGTCTAGCGAATAACGGAATACGGTTTACTAATTTTCATACGACTGGTATTTGCAGTCCAACCCGAGCAGCTCTACTTACTGGCAGAAATGGACATTCTGTTGGTATGGGACACCACGCAGAATTAGGTATCGGCACACCCGGTTATAATGGGGATATACCTTTTGAAGCAGGTACCATAGCAGAAATATTTAAAGAAAACGGATATAACACATTTGCGCTTGGAAAATGGCATGGTCAGGTTACAAAAGACTTAACCGTTGCAGGTCCTTATAATCGTTGGCCTACAGGACGTGGTTTTGAGCATTTCTACGGATTCCTTGGAGGTGCTACGGATCAATGGCATCCAAACCTGGTCGAGGAAAATGATTATATAAATATAGAACCGAATACCAAACATCTGAATGAGCTATTGGCAGATAAAGCTATTTCTTATATAGCCAATCAGAAATCAGCGGATGCAGACAAACCTATCTTTCTATATCTTGCTCCTGGAGCTACACATGCGCCTCATCAGGTTGCAAAAGAATGGAGTGATAAGTACAAAGGTAAATTTGATCAGGGCTGGGATAAATACAGAGAAGCAGTATTTAAGCGTCAGCAGGAATTGGGCTTCATTCCGAAGAATGCTGTATTACCCTCCCGTCAACCAGGTCTGAAAGCGTGGGATTCTCTATCACCGGATGAGAAAAAAGTATACGCACGTTTCTTTGAGGTATATGCTGGATTCCTTTCTTATACAGATTATGAGATTGGACGCATCGTGAATTATTTGAAACAAATCGGGCAATTAGACAATACTGCAATATTTCTTATTATAGGTGATAATGGTGGAAGTAAGGAAGGTACTTATACTGGTTCGACAGGTACTGGCTCTTCTGAAAAATCGCAAGGAGATGATATTGCAGTTTTATTAAGTCAGATTGATAAAATCGGAACAGAATATGTCTCTGCTAATTATCCGCTTGGCTGGTCACAAGCTGCGAATACACCTTTCAGATATTGGAAAAGCGATGCTAACTCCGAAGGTGCTACGCATAATCCGCTTATCGTGCATTATCCGAATGGTATTAAAGATAAAGGTACTGTACGTACACAATATCTTCATGTAATCGATATACTTCCGACTACTGTTGAACTGGCAGGTGTTAAAATACCGGAGGTTATTAACGGATATAAACAATTGCCAATTCAAGGTACTGCGTTTAACTACGCCTTTACAGATGCAGCAGCTCCGGCCAAACATACTATTCAATATTATGAGTTGCATGGTGGCAGATCCATTTACAAAGATGGATGGAAAGCTGAAGTATATCACCCTCGTAATACATTTGGAGAAACCGGAAATCCGGATCCTAATTTCAGTCCGCGTCCTTTCTCAGAAGACAAATGGGAGTTGTATAATCTGAATGATGATCCGACGGAAACTCAGGATCTGGCTGCTAAATACCCTCAAAAGTTACAGGAGCTAAAAGCACTTTTTGATTCGGAGGCACAGAAATACAATGTATATCCATTAAGGGATTACAGAGCAGGCGTACCGGCACCTGAGATAAAATCCCAATCAACAATTTATGAAGGAACCACTGTCAAGACCAAGGTTAATATTGGAAAGAAAGCCGTTACAATTACTGCTAATATTGAATTGTCATCCAATAATGCTGAAGGTGTTGTCTTTGCCAGTGGTGGTTTGTATGGAGGTAATAGCTTATTCTTTAAAGATGGATCATTGAATTATATTCTGAATGATGGTATTAAAGAGATAATACTTACCGGACCTAAATCTTTACCCGCGGGCAAACATATCATTCGTATTGAATATGCAGATGATAATTCAGTAGCTCTTTTTGTAGATAATGTGCAAGCAGATAAAGAAACAATTACTTCAGTCTTGAGAAATAAGTATCTGAATCCTGTTTCGTATGAAGGCATAAGCGTTGGTAAAGATTTGAATATTCCAGTAACGAAATTGTATTCCGGCACTTATCCATTTAATGGCAGAGTGACAACTTTAGTAGTCGATCAAAAGACAGAATAATTTGAGAGAGCATACAATTTAAATTATTGACATTAATTACTGAATGAAGAAGATTATTTATATATCATTGACCCTAATTATTTGTATAGCCTCTATTACGGCATTTACCATTGGACGTAACGATGATCGTGGATCTCACGAAATTGATCCATTGGTGAAAGCTGAAGTTATTAAGGTTCTGGATGCCTATATGACTACGTTTAACACTAAAAATGTAAGAGCATGGGAAGGGACATACCAATTTCCTCACTATAGACTTGCCAGCGGTAAGATGAGTGTACTTGAAACAGCAGGATTACTGGACTCTGCAAAAGTATTTGGTGGATTAGCCAAAACAGGATGGGATCATAGTAAATGGGATCATCGCAATATTATTCAGGCTTCCGATAGTAAAGTGCATGTCGATACAAGATTTTCTCGGTACAGGTCTGATGGTAGTTTGATCGGTACCTATGAATCTCTGTATATAGTGACAAAAGAAAATGGTAAATGGGGCGTTAAGTTTCGCTCCAGTTATGCTGAATAATGAATCAATCTGTTAAAATAGTAAACATGAAATATTTTAAAAAAGCAGTAATAATTCTCAATGTGTTTATTGGTTCGGGCATTATAAATGTTTCGGCTCAGTATTATCCGGTTCAACCATGTAAAGGTACGATTGGAAAAACATTGTCAGATACAAAACAAGCCTGGCCAGATCGAATAAAAGCTCCTCAAGGTGCTCCCAATATAGTTTGGATTCTGCTTGATGATGTTGGATTCGGGGCCATCAGTACGTTTGGTGGACTAATAGAAACTCCTAATCTTGATTCCCTTGCAAATAATGGTTTGCGCTATACGAATGCTCATACGACAGCTATCTGTGCACCTACAAGAACAGCCTTACTTACAGGGCGTAATCATCACTCTTCGCACATGGGACTGTTTCCTGAAAATGCTATTGGAACACCTGGCTACGATTCCTATATACCTTTCGAGAAAGGATTTATTTCTGAAATACTCAGAGAGAATGGATATAATACCTATGCACTTGGCAAATGGCACATTACACCTTTAGCAGATTTGACGCCTGCTGGTCCATTCAATCGCTGGCCAACCGGCAGAGGCTTTGATCATTTCTACGGCTATCCGTATCGCGGCAGTTCTGATCAGTATCATTCACAGATTTGGGAAGATACCAGACGATTATATCAGGATAATAACGGTAAGCATTTTACTACACTGTTGGCTGATAAAGCTGTTGCCTACATTGGTGAACAAAAATCTGTAGATCCTCAAAAACCATTCTTTCTGTATTTTGCTACTGGAGCAGGGCATGCACCTCATCAGGTTGATAAAGCATGGTCCGACAAGTATAAAGGTAAATTTGATAAAGGCTGGGATAAATACAGAGAAGAAGTATTGGCAAGACAAATAAAAGCAGGTATCGTTCCTAAAAATACAGTATTGCCTTCCCGTAATCCGGGTATTAAACAATGGGATTCATTATCTGCGGAAGAGCGGAAATTGTATGCCCGTTTTATGGAAGTTTATGCCGGATTTTTGTCTCATACAGATTATGAAATCGGCCGCATCATTAATTATATTAAAGAAATCGGGCAACTGGATAATACACTTATTATTGTTTCTGTAGGCGATAACGGCGCTAGTAAAGAAGGTACCTTTGTTGGTTTTGTCAATAGTTACGATCCTGCTTTAACAGATGCTCAACGTTTGCAGCAGAACATAAAGGATCAGGCCTTAATCGGAACGGAGTTTGCGAAATCTAACTACCCTCTTGGATGGGCCGCTGCAACCAATGTTCCTTTCCGTCAATGGAAGACAGATGCCAATACCGAAGGAGGTACACGCAATCCCTTAATCATTTTTTATCCGCAAAAAATAAAAGATAAAGGAGGTATACGAAATCAATACAGTCATATTATAGATATTCTTCCTACTACTATTGAGTTGGCGGGTATCAAAGTTCCTGGGGCAATTAATGGAATTAAGCAGGATTCGCTTGAAGGCGTAAGTCTTGGTTATACCATCAATGATCCTTCTGCTGCGGCACGCCATAAAGTTCAGTATTATGAGGTATTAGGGACTCGCTCTATCTATAAGGATGGATGGAAAGCAGGAGTACTTCATAAAAGAGGAGAAGATTTCACAAAAGATGTATGGGAATTATATAATCTGAATGAGGATTTCAATGAGCGTTTTAACCTTGCAGATAAAAATCCTCAAAAGTTAAAAGAATTGCAGGATTTGTTTGACAGTGAAGCAGCAAAATATAATATCTATCCATTGAAAGATGGCACAGGTCCTATTGCTACCGTTGGACCGAATCAATTTGACAATAGGGAACAGGTAATTCTTTATCCGGGACTTTCAACCATAGTAGAACTTGCTGCACCCAGGCTTACCAATCGTTCATTTGCTATAACTGCGGATATTGATGTTACAGCTAAGGGTGCAGAAGGAGTACTATTTTCTACAGGTGGATCTTCCAACGGTATTAGTTTTTTTATTCAAAATGGCAAACCACAATTTGTATATAATACGGGAGTTGAAAAATATATCATAACTTCTGATAAGCCAATTCCTGTTGGTAAGTCATTGATAAAATTTGACTTTAATTATACAAAAGGTGAACCAAGCGGATCTGGTATTGGTACATTATACATTAACAATGTTAAAGTAGGAGAAGCAAAAATTCAAAGAACGGTTTCAAGCATTTTTGCTCATGAGGGACTTAATCTCGGCTTTGATGACTTGACACCTGTTTCTGATTCATATAAAGCACCGTTTGCTTTCACCGGTAAATTGAATAAGGTAATTCTTGATTTGAAATAGTTAAAAGGTATCTATTCGTCTATCGTTCATTAATTATAATTACGTGTTAAACAATATAAGTTAATAGTTGAAATATCAATGGTTAAATCGGATACAAATCATCTTAATAAATTAAAGATTCTGATATGAAAAGACATATTATAAAAGGGGGGGCTTTATGTCTCTTTATATCCATCCTGATATCCAATACAGGTTGTGAACATAAAGAAAAACCAAATGAGGATTCAACGGCCCAGGAATCGGAATACAAAGGTAAGATAGGTAAAACACTTGCTGACTCTGAAGAGTGGTGGCCTGAAAAAAAGAAAGCTCCTGCCGGAGCACCTAATGTGATTGTTTTTCTGATTGATGATGCAGGCTATGGAACAGCCAGTGCATTCGGAGGTCTAATGGAGACACCAACATTGGATAGTCTTGCTAACAATGGATTACGATATACTAATTTTCATTCCACCGCAGTTTGTTCTCCAACCCGTGCGGCACTATTAACGGGCCGGAATCATCATTCTGTACACATGGGATATTTGAATTACAGTTCTCTGGGCTTTCCGGGATATGATGCAGTCATGCCGGGCGACAAAGCAACCATCGCTGAAATTTTACACGAGAATCAATATAATACTTATGCTGTTGGGAAGTACCATCTGGCACCTTTAAATGAAATAACACCTGTAGGTCCATTTGACCGTTGGCCGACAGGTAGAGGATTTGATCATTTCTATGGATGGCAGTTAGGGCATACAGATCAATATCATCCTAATCTGTATGAAGATAATCAGGTTATAGATATCGAACCTAACACAAAACATGTAACGACATTATTTGCTGATAAAGCAATTGAATATATAGCGAATCAAAAATCAACAGCACCGGATAATCCTTTCTTTTTATACTTTGCTACGGGTGCTATACATTCTCCGCATCAGGTTGATAAGAAGTGGAGTGATTTGTATAAAGGTAAGTTTGATAAAGGCTGGGATTGGTACAGGGAAGAAGTATTCGCCCGCCAGAAAAAACTGGGGGTTATTCCGGCCAATGCTGTATTGCCGGAACGGGATCCAACCGTTGTTGCATGGGATAGTCTGAGTCCGGATGAAAGAAAAGTATATGCCCGCTACATGGAAGTATATGCAGGCTTCATGACACATGCTGACTATGAGTTTGGCAGGATTGTAAATTACCTCAAAGAAATTGATCAATTAGAAAATACGATCATTATTACTAGTATTGGTGATAATGGTTCCAGCCATAGTCCAAGACATGGTAATTTCAATGGATATGTACGCAGTCTTGATGAAGATAAGCAAGTTGCTGAAGTATTAAAACATCTTGATAAATTTGGTACAGAGCATTCAGATATGGATGCACCATCCGGATGGACACAAGCAACGAATACTCCTTTCCGTTTGTGGAAAGCAGATGCCAACTCGGAGGGAGGAACACATCAACCACTTATTATTTTTTATCCAAAAGGTATTAAAGATAAAGGTGGAATACGTAATCAATATGGGCATGTTATTGATATTACACCAACGATTATTGAATTGGTAGGAGCCAAAGTTCCGGATGTTATTAAGGGTTATAAACAAAAACCTTTTGAAGGTACAAGTCTTGCTTATTCAATTAATGATGAAAAAGCCCCTTCTAAACATATTGTTCAATACTATGAATTAAGAGGTAAGCGTGCCATCTATCAGGATGGTTGGAAAGCTTCTGTGTTTCATGTTACCGGAACTGATTTTTCTAAGGATGTATGGGAATTATATAATCTGAATGAAGATTTCAATGAGAGAATAAATCTGGCTGATAAGAATCCTGAAAAACGTAAGGAGCTTCAGGATTTGTTTGACTCAGAAGCTAAAAAATACAATGTCTATCCATTGATTGATGCATCGCAGGTTACCGGACCGGCAGGTAGAGCAAGAAGCGTTTTTGGCAAATCAGATAGGATCGTACTATATCCTGGAGTTGATCAGTATTTAACGTATAGCGGTCCTCAGTTTCAGGCTCAGTCATTTTCTATTACAGCCGAAGTTGATATACACAGTAAAAACGATCAAGGCGTATTGTTTTCAACGGGTGATGGATTTGACGGATTGAGCTTGTATATAAAGGATGGCAAATTTCAGGTCGCCCACAATACGGGTACGATTGTTCGCTATTTGGAATCCAATAAAACGCTTCCATTAGGTAAGTTGAAATTAAGATTTGAACTGAATTATATAGCTCCTCCTAAAAAAATGGGGACCGATAATTCTAAAACAAAAATTGATTTACCTGCAGGTACCGAATCCATTTATATAAACGATGTTAAAGTTGGAGAAAGAAATATTGTAGCATCAGAAGCAAAATACATTGCAAATTATAAAGATGGCATTGATGTGGGTCAGGATTTGAATTCACCCGTTACGGAAAGATATAAGGTTCCATTTAAGTATAACGGAGATCTGAAAAGAATCATCATTGAATATAAGTAAATACTAAAGTACAATTAAACAAATTGTTTAGACTCAATAATTAAAATGAAAAATAAAACGAATTATATATTTCAACTGCAATGGAATAAATACTTACTTAGTGCGGGTTTATTATTGACAGGTGCAATGGTACATGCACAACACGACCCTATTCTTCCTTTTCAGGGAAAGATTGGGAAAACACTTGCAGAAACACAGCAATCTTGGCCGACACCAGTGAAAGCCCCAAAAGGTGCACCCAATGTTATCTATATTATTATTGATGATGCTGGTTATGGTTCATCCAGTGCCTTTGGTGGCTTAGTAGAAACACCTGTTCTGGATAATCTGGCAAATAATGGATTACGTTATACAAATTTCCATACCAATGCAATCTGTGCTCCTACAAGAGCATCGTTACTTACAGGACGTAATTCTCATTCAGTCCATATCGGGCAGAACTCTATCATTGGTACTCCAGGTTATGATAGACAGACACCGTTTGAAAAAGCTACCGTTGCAGAAATATTACGTGAAAATGATTATAATACGTTTGCTGTTGGCAAATGGCATTTAACGGCAACCAATGAAATTACACAAGCTGGACCCTTCAATCGTTGGCCAACAGGGCGTGGATTTGATCATTTCTACGGATTCTTAAGTGCAGCTACCGATCAGTATCATCCAACTTTATGGGAAGATACTAGAAAGATTGAGATTGAAGATGATAATAAAGTTTTAGTATCCACCAGAATTACAGATAAGGCAATTAATTTCATTGCCGAACAAAAATCAGTAAATCCTGATAAGCCTTTCTTTTTATACTATGCACCGGGTGCAACACATTCACCTCATCAGGTATCAAAAGAATGGATTGATAAATACAAAGGTAAATTTGATCAAGGCTGGGATAAATACCGTGAGCTGGTATTGGAACGTCAGAAGAAGCTTGGCTTAGTGCCACAGGATGTTCAATTGCCTCCAAGTAATCCAGGTGTAAAAAAATGGGATGATCTTTCAGCGGATGAGAAAAAATTATATATCCGTTTCATGGAAGTATATGCAGGGTTCTTCTCTCATTTGGATTTTGAAATCGGTCGCCTTGTTGAATATCTGAAAGATATAGATCAATTTGATAATACCCTAATTTATGTATCTATAGGTGATAACGGAGCAAGCAAAGAAGGAACATTTGTTGGAGTAGTAGGTGGCCCTGGTGCTGCAACGGATCCTAATGCGAGTGAACAAAAAAGACTGGAATGGAACATTAAACATCTTGATTTGATTGGAACGGAATTTTCAAGTTCTAATTATCCTCAGGGATGGGCTCAGGCAGCCAATACACCTTTCCGTTATTGGAAGCAGGATGCGAACTCAGAAGGTGGCACACACAATCCGCTCATCATTCACTGGCCTGATGGTATAAAAGAAAAAGGTGGTATTCGTAACCAATACAGTCACATAACGGATATTACACCTACTACCATTGAATTAGTGGGAGCAATTGTTCCGGAAGTAATTAATGGCTATCCGCAAAAACCGTTTGAAGGAACAAGTCTTGCCTTTTCTATAACAGATCCTCAGGCATACAGTCGTCACCTTATACAGTATTATGAAATTAAGGGTTCCCGTTCTATATACAAAGACGGTTGGAAAGCAGGAGCATTGCACATTGCAGGAACTGATTTCAGCCAGGACAAATGGGAACTTTATAATCTGAAGGAAGATTTTAATGAACGTATTAATCTGGCTGATAAGTATCCGGATAAATTGAAGGAACTACAACAACTTTTTGATAGCGAAGCCTGGAAGTACAATGTATATCCATTGAAAGACGATGCACCAGCTACTCTTCAGGCAGCACCAACAGCATTCGATGGCAGAGACAGAGTTATTCTGTATCCCGGAATTTCCCAGTTGTTAGACGGTCCGAATCTTACAAACCGAAGTTTTAGTATTACAGCAGATGTTGTAATACCTGAGAAAGGTTCTGAAGGCGTTTTATTCTCTAATGGGGGGCGCAATAGTGGTGTTAGTTTCTATATTCAGAATAAGAAATTATACTTCGTTTATAATACCGGATTTGGAGACGAGAAATATGTATTGGTATCTGATAAACCAATACCTGCAGGAAATGTAAAGTTGCGATTTGACTTTAACTATGCTGGTCAGGACAAAGGTGGAACCGGTTCTATATATATCAATGATGTAAAAACTGGTGAAGCAAAATTTGCAAGGTCTTTATTCAGAGGCTCTGAGGGTATATCTGTTGGTAAAGATATTATTACTCCTGTATCTGATACGTATAAAACACCTTTTGCTTATAATGGCAAATTGAAGAAAATTATTATTGATCTTAAGTAAAGTAAAAATATCCAGTATCAATTTGATACTGGATATTTTTTGATAAAGCATCTATATAAATACTATAGACATAATAAATGATTTACACATTCAATCAGTGAAATTTTATGAAACGACTTCGAAAACATAATACATGGAAAAGCTACTTAGCAGCATCCGGTTTTTTTGCCGGAAGCATGTTAACGACTTTGGCTCAATCTGATCCTGTTCAACCATTTCAAGGTAAACTAGGAAAAACAGTTCCTGAAACCCAACAGGCATGGCAGGATCATTATAAAAAAGCACCGGACGGTGCTCCCAATGTGGTTTGGATTCTTTTAGATGATATTGGCTTTGGTGCTACCAGTGCCTTCGGAGGTCTTATCCAAACACCTACACTGGATAGTCTTGCAAATAATGGTTTGCGCTATACGAATTTTCATACGACTGCTATTTGTTCACCTACGAGATCCGCGCTGCTTACAGGTCGTAATTCACATTCTGTTCACATGGGATTGTTCCCTACAACTGCAATAGGTACACCTGGCTACGATGGTTATATTCCTTTTGAGAAGGCAACGATTGCAGAAATATTAAAGGAAAATGGATACAATACATTTGCTGTTGGTAAGTGGCATGTAACGCCTGCCGCAGATGTTACTCCAGCCGGTCCTTTCAATAGATGGCCAACCGGAAGAGGCTTTGAACATTACTGGGGATTTTTGGACGGTTCTACAGACCAATGGCATCCTGTAGTTTGGGAAGATACACGAAGAGTTAATCTTGAACCGAATAAAAAACATTTTACAACACTTCTGGCAGATAGGGCAATCAATTATATCGCAGAGCAAAAAACAGTAGCTCCCGATAAACCATTCTTCTTATATCTTACCCCTGGAGCAGGACACTCTCCACATCAGGTGGCAAAAGAATGGTCAGATAAATATAAAGGGAAATTTGATTTAGGTTGGGATAAAACAAGAGATATTATTCTTGAAAGACAAATTAAACTTGGCTTATTTCCTAAAGGTACCGTATTGCCTCCTCCAAACGCTAGTGTAAAAGCATGGGAATCGTTGAGCCCGGATGAGAAAAAACTATATGCAAGATTTATGGAAAATTATGCTGGTTTTGTTTCGCATGCAGATTATGAAATAGGAAGAGTTATCAATTATCTGAAAGAAATAAATCAGCTTGATAATACACTGATTATAGTATCCATTGGCGATAACGGAGCAAGCAGAGGCGGCACTCAGGAAGGGATTATACATCCCTTGGATGCATCTCTTACCAGTGAAGAACGCATTAAATATAACGTAGCCAATATTGATCTTATCGGAACAGAACATTCGAATGTCAACTATCCTATCGGATGGGCACAGTCTGATAATACACCATTCAGACTATGGAAGTCCGATGCAAACTCAGAAGGTGGAACACATAACCCTTTAATAATTTTCTATCCAAAAGTTATTAAAGAAAAAGGTGGAATCAGGAATCAGTATTCACACGTGATTGATATTTTACCTACTACCGTTGAACTTACGGGTGTTAAAGTTCCTACTGTAGTTAATGGATATCCTCAGGAACCTATAGAAGGAACTAGTCTGGCCTATAGCATTAACAATTCATCTTCACCTTCCCGTCATACCATTCAGCATTATGAAATAATGGGCTCCAGATCCATCTATAAAGATGGCTGGAAAGCAGGAGTACTGCATAAAAAAGGAGAAGATTTTAGCAAAGATGTTTGGGAGCTGTTCAATTTGAATGAGGATTTCAACGAACGTTTTGATGTAGCTGCTAAGTATCCCGAAAAATTAAAAGAACTACAGGATCTTTTTGATGCGCAGGCTCAGAAGTATAATATCTATCCTCTTAAAGATGAATTTATACCTTCTATCGTTCCTACACCTATTGAAAAATCGACGCATATTGTTCTGTATCCTGGAATCGATCAGGTCTTTGGAGGACTTGTGCCAAGGTTTATAAACAGATCCTATACAATTACTGCCAACATTGATAATCCTAAAACAGTAGAGGGTGTATTATTCTCATTGGGTGGATGGGTGTCCGGAATCAGTTTATATGTTCAGAATAACACGCTGCAGTTTGTATACAACAATAGGGAAAGAAAAACCTATATCACCTCTAAGAAAATACTTCCAACGGGTAAACTGCAATTGAAATTTGAATTCAAATACGATGGCGGTGAGCCTGGCTCCGGCGGAACAGGAATATTATATGTGAATGGTGAAAAGGTTGGAGAGGGTCGAATTGATAAAACCTTGAAAACAACAGTTGGCTATTATGAGAGTATAGAATTGGGTAGGGATATTATTTCTCCTGTTACCGATAAGTATAAAGTTCCATTTGCATTCACTGGAATACTGAATAATGTTGTGCTTGATCTGGGTGAATTGAAGATTGCTCAAAAATAGTATAACATAAGTATTTAAAATTAAAAATATGTTTCATTCATAAGGATATTTAAAAAATGAAAAATAAAATATTGAATAATTACGTCAATAAGTGGAAACGCAATCTATTGACTTCAGGATTGCTGATAAGCACTTCCGGTTTGTTGCCACTTTATGCACAATACGATCCTGTGCAGCCATTTCAGGGAAAGCTCGGAAAAACATTGCCTGAAACACAACAGGCATGGCAGAATCATTATAAAAAAGCACCTGATGGAGCTCCCAATGTAGTGTGGATATTATTAGATGATGTTGGTTACGGTGCGATCAGCACGTTTGGTGGATTGGTACAAACACCAACATTGGATAGTCTTGCCAATAATGGTTTACGCTACACGAATTTTCATACCACAGCAATTTGTTCTCCAACACGGGCTGCGTTATTAACAGGAAGAAATTCTCATTCAGTACATATGGGACTATTCCCAACAACAGCTATTGGAACCCCTGGATATGATGGTTACATGCCATTTGAAAAAGCGACTGTCGCTGAAATCCTTAGAGAAAATGGTTATAATACTTTTGCCGTTGGAAAATGGCATTTAACTCCTGCGGCAGATGCTACACCGGCAGGTCCGTATAATCGTTGGCCTACAGGTAGGGGATATGATCACTATTATGGATTCTTAGGTGGTGCTACGGATCAATATCACCCACAAGTATGGGATGACACTAAGAAGGTGGATATTGAGCCCAATACAAAATCATTTAATACACTTATTGCGGATAAGGCAATCAATTATATCGCAGAACAGAAAACTGTTGCACCTGATAAACCTTTTTTCCTTTACTATGCTCCTGGCGCTGGTCATTCACCTCATCAGGTAGATAAGTACTGGTCGGATAAGTACAAAGGCAAATTTGATAAGGGCTGGGATGCTTATCGGGAAGAAGTGTTAGCAAATCAGATAAAGTTAGGAGTAGTTCCTAAAAATACTGTTTTGCCGGATCGCAATGCGACTCTGAAAGCATGGAACTCACTTTCTGAAAATGAAAAGAAATTATATGCCCGCTTTATGGAAGTATATGCCGGTTTTGTATCTCAGACGGATTACGAAATTTCACGTGTAATCAATCATATCAGAGATATAGGTCAATTAGATAATACATTAATTATTGTTTCAGTTGGTGACAATGGTGCAAGTAAAGAAGGAACATTTGTTGGACAAATTAATAACGTCGATTTAACATGGACCGAAGAACAACGTTTACAGAAAAACATAGAGCAAATAGATCTGATTGGTACTGAAAAGTCAAGACCAAACTATCCATTAGGATGGGCGCAAGCTGCCAATACCCCCTTCAAACAATGGAAACAGGATGCAAATTCAGAAGGAGGAACACATAATCCATTGATTATTTTCTACCCGAAAGTTATTAAGGAAAAAGGCGGTATCCGAAATCAATACGCACACCTGATTGACATATTACCAACTACTATTGAGTTGACTGGTGCTAAAGTTCCTAATATTATTAACGGTTATCCTCAGGAACCTATTGAAGGAACAAGTTTGGTTTATAGCATTAATAATGCATCGTCTCCATCACGTCATACGATTCAGCATTATGAAATAATGGGCTCTCGTTCCATCTATAAGGATGGATGGAAGGCCGGTACGCTTCATAAAAAAGGTGAAGACTTTAGTAAAGATGTATGGGAACTTTATAAAGTGGATGAAGATATCAATGAACGTTTTGATTTGGCTGCCAAGTATCCGGATAAATTAAAAGAACTTCAGGATTTGTTTGATGCCCAGGCATGGCAATACAATGTTTATCCTTTGAAGGATGAATTAATACCTTCTATTGTTCCCATTACATTTGTTGAGAAGAATAACAAATTCGTTTTATATCCGGGAACAAGTCAGGTCTTTGATGGTTTGGCACCAAGATTAACAAATCGTTCATTTTCGTATATCGCTGATGTAACGGTTAACAAGCCTGTTGATGGTGTATTGCTTTCTACGGGGGGATGGTCTGGCGGTACCAGTTTCTATGTTCAGAAGAATACTTTGCAATTTGTATTTAATAATGGAGTAGATAAATTCTATATAACTTCTTCTAAGGCTATCCCAACCGGAAAAGTGGAATTGAAATTTGAATTCAAATACGATGGTGGACAGCCAGGTTCCGGAGGTACAGGTTACTTATACATAAATGGTGAAAAAGTTGGGGAAGGCAGAATTGATAAAACCAATCGAGCTGCTGTTGGAAACTACGAATCCATTGAAGTAGGTAGAGATATTGTATCATCTGTAACTGCAAAATACAAAACACCATTTGCATTTACCGGGAAGATTAATAAAGTAACGATTGAACTAGGGGACATTCGAGTTGCTGCAAAATAAATGATTGCTTTTTAGTTTAGTAATACAGCTGGCAGATCTTTTATGAAATGTCAGCTGTGATTATTAAAATGATTATTAACAAATGGTTCTTAATTGACTTGTCCAATGAAAAATATTAATACACTAATACTCATTTTATTTAGTCTTGTTACACTTGCTCAAAGTAAAAAGGAGCTTGTTAATTCAAAGCCTAATATTGTTTATATTTTTTTAGATGATGCAGGAATAACAGATTTCGGGGCATACGGAAATACGCTGATTCGTACACCCAATATTGATAAACTAGCTAAAGACGGAATTACTTTCAATCAACATTACTCAGCTGCTTCTAATTGTTCTCCATCCAGAGCAGCTTTGCTTACAGGAAGGTATCAGGTAAGACAAGGATTGAATGAAGTATTAGGACCTACAAGCCCCAGCGGAATAGACCCCAATGAAATTACCATTGCGGAGGCTCTAAAAGGACAAGGTTATTCAACAGGTATCATTGGTAAATGGCATCTAGGTACATTAAAGCAACATTTGCCTTTGCAAAATGGTTTTGATTATTACTTCGGAATTCCATACAGTAATGATATGACGCCCGTTTTTTATTTCAGAAATAATGACACTATTAAGGACGTTCTGGATCAGCGATTCATTACCAAAACATATACCGAAGAAGCCATTCAGTACATACAAGCAAATAAAGAAAAACCATTCTTTTTATATTTAGCCCATAATCTTCCTCATGTTCCATTATTTGCTTCACCGGAGTTTACTCAAAACTCTCAAAGCGGAACTTATGGTGCTGTTATCGAAGAGATCGATTGGAGTGTAGGAAAAGTGCTAAAGGCACTTGAAGATCTTGGATTAGACAAAAATACGATTATTGTTTTTAGCAGTGATAATGGACCATGGAAAGTTAAATTAGATAATGGCGGAACAAGCGGCGCCTTGCGCAGTGAAAAAAGTACATGGTTTGAAGGTGGTTTCAGAGTGCCTTTGCTTGTCAAATGGCCGGGTCATATTAAACCTGGAAGTTTTTATAATAATATCACATCGCAATTGGATTGGTTTCCGACTTTGATTAAAATTTCCGGCGGTACTTTACCTTCAGACAGAAGCTATGATGGTGAAGATATAACTACCGTATTAAATGGAACATCTGAACGAAAGGGAAATCAGATTTACTATTTCTACAGCGGAAAATTGAGAGCATACAGAAAAGGAGATTTCAAAATCGTCTTTCCCTATGAAGGACATCCTGCAAACTTTGGACGTGCCGGTATTCCAAAGATAGAATCCGTATGGCTATTCAATCTTAAGAATGATCCTAATGAGACTACTGATATTGCTTTGAGCAATGTACAACTTACACAGCAGTTAGTAACTGAAGCGAATAAATACATCGAATCTCTTGGGAAACTTCCTCCAACACGTGCACCGAGATAAGAATGAAAGTCTGAATAAATAATTTAAGAATTGAACATATGAAAAATATACAATGAAAAAGCAGATAACAAATATACGAACACTACTTGTCACATCACTGAAGGGTTCGTACAAAATAATAGCTGTATTATTCAGTTTAACCTTCTTGGTCGCATTGTCAGTTGTTATTTATAGCCAGGTGGCTACCGGAGCAAATAAAAGTCAGGGAGCGGTGCCTGTATTGGAAAAACTTGATGGTATTACACATGGGCCTGCATTAGGCGATGTCACAAGCAAGTCAATCCGGGTATGGGCGCGTACAAAACAACCATCCGTTTTTAATATTATTTATTCTGAAAATCCGGATTTATCTGGAGCCATATCTTCCAAATCCATTCAAACAACTTGGGAAACAGATGCCACGGGTTGGATAGAGCTTTCCGGATTGAAATCAAATACGAAATACTATTATGCTTTGGTTTTGGATGGGCATGTGGCAGATACAAGGGTAAATGGAAAGATCAATAGTTTTTTAACATTACCTGATCAGGCAGATTTTGTTGATTCAGAACTCAATCCCAAGGGCTTGTTCAATTTTAGTTTTGAATTTGGTTCATGCAATAGTCAGAACCGTGGAAAAGGTGATTTGCCACCTACATATACGAACATGCTCAATAATCTGAAAGACCGCATTTATTTTCAGATTCAGGATGGAGACTATATTTACGAAGAAGGCCGTGAAATTACTGCAGAACAATGGGCAAAAGCAAATAATGTTAAAGATATACCTTCTATTGTTACGTTGGGAAAAGGTATTACGGGTGTTTGGGAAAACTATAAAATATATCTAAGTCGCTCACAAAGCCTTGCTGATTTTTACCGTGAAGTTCCGCAATTTGTTACGTTTGATGATCATGAAACCTTAAACGATGCCATCGGCGGTGGTCAAACAGGCTTTCGATTTGATTCAAGAGGCAAAGGCTGGCAGGAAAATTTGAATTCATGGGGATATGATAGAGACGTAGAACGGGCAGTCTTCCGGGATCCTGCATTAGAAGCATGGGACGACTATGTAGGCTGGAGCAATCCGGATATTGGAAGACACCAGAAAACATATTTCGGATTATGTAAATTTAAAAAGGAAAGCGACATTCTAATTGATCCTAAAGCTGACTTCTCAAAGCTTGATCTTAAAAAAGCATCTAATCTGCATATACAATGGGGATATGGAAATACTGGTGTATATGAAATAGTTGAAATATTGGGGCCAAATAAAATCAGAATAAATCCGGCAGCAACGTTTACGGAAGAAGCTCGCTATAGCATTGGAACAAATCGTTACAGCAATTTTAAGGTTGGTAATACTGAATTTATATTATTAGATACGCGTTCCAATCGGACTTTACATGATAAAAACAAACCTAACGACCCTTCAACAACTATATTAGGAAAATCAGAAAAGGAATGGCTGTTTACTACAATTAAGAATAGTGATGCTGATATTTTCTTTATCGTTTCATCTATAAATTTTGCGACACCCCATGATAACGGCGCCTGGTATGGAAAAGGCATTGCTTCAGAAAACAAGGACGATGGTTGGACATCTCAGTTGGATGAACGTGAAGAGTTGATAAAACTTTCAGAATCTTTACATAAACCTGTATTCTTCCTGACCGGAGATCTGCATAAATCTTTTGTTGCACGAGTAACCCCAGGTATTTACGATATATGCAGTGGACCGCATTATAGCAGTAACCATCGCTTGATTGATGCAGGTGGATCACCTCCAAGTGGTTGGTACTATTCCGGCGATCGATTGGTTAATATGATCTGGACAAGCAATCAATATAGAATAGATAGCAAGCGTGAATTAACGGCTAAGTGGCTGATTTATACAGTTATTAAAGTAAACAATGCATACAATATCCCTAAGGAAGACGGTAACGATCGATGGATAGCCTATCCGGAACCTCAGGTTATTATTGAGTTTCACGATGGCAATACAGGTGATTTGGTTTTTGCCTATGCTGTATCTACATCGGACGCAAAAGCAGAGGCTAAAGCTGTACCCTTGGATCGTGTTAAAACATTAGGTGGTGTTCCTAAGGATAAATAATCGATAATGAATTTTATATTGTTTACATAAATTAAATTAATAAAGGTATGAGTATGTTGAACTTGTTTTCAATATACTCATACCTATAAGCGTGTCTATGAAAAGGACTGTACACTTATTGCTACTCGTATTTATCATCGGAGATTTGTTTGCACAACAAGTACCGGATTTTAATTATCAGCCTGGTATTATACATCCAGCCTATAAAAAGGGAACAGGTTCGCTGGTGTTGATTGATGAGGCACATCACAATTTTCATACAATCAATACCCGGTATGCTGCATTTGCAAAAGTTCTGACAACAGATGGATATAAGGTGCAAGCAAATGATAAAATATTTTCAGAAAGTGGCTTAAAGAATGCTAAAATACTTGTTGTTGCGAATGCTGTTCATATAAGCGATACAAGTGCATGGATCTTACCAAATCCTTCCGCATTTAGTCCTGAGGAAATAGTGGTACTGAAAAAATGGGTTAGTAATGGAGGTTCGTTATTACTTATTTCGGATCATATGCCATTCCCAGGTGCTGCCGAGAATCTGGCGAGTGCTTTTGGCTTTACCTTTTATAATGGTTTTGCGACAGATACTACCGCTGGTTTATATCCAGGATCTAAAAAAGAACTGGATGTATTTAAGTCAAAAAATGGAACACTGGGCAAACATGAAATTACAAGAAACATAGATAGTGTTACCACATTCACGGGTCAGGCATTTCAAATTCCTGTAAATGCCAAATCTCTGCTCACGTTTGATAATAGATATAAAATATTATTACCTGATACAGCATGGAAATTTAATATTGCGACCCGTCGTTTGTCCGTAAATGGATTTTCACAAGGTGCCGTTCTGGAATATGGAAAAGGACGCATAGCCGTATTTGGTGAGGCAGCTATGTTCAGTGCTCAACTAAAAGGTAAAGATAAATCGCCTTTTGGACTTAGCTCTAAGGATGCGCCTCAGAATCTTGCATTTCTGTTAAACCTGATACATTGGTTGGACAAAAATAAATCGTAAAGTTAAGTATATAGTTTTCATTCAAATTGAAAGTAAAAGTTGAGTATTCAATATTTTATAATTAAATAAAAGATAGTTGTAAGTGATGTTTAATAGAAATAGAATAATGAAATATGTGATTGCAATTGGTGTAGCAATGATTATTGTCTCACCGGCAATGGCTCAGAAGAAATCATCAAAGCCTAATATCATTCTTATCATGGCAGATGATTTGGGATATTCGGATATAGGAGCCTATGGTTCAGAAATTAAAACCCCTAATCTTGATAAATTAGCCGCTGAAGGAATACGTTTTAAAGAATTTTACAATAACTCTATTTGTGCACCAACAAGAGCTTCGTTACTTACCGGTCAATATCCACATCTTGCAGGTATTGGATATTTTGATGTGAACCTTGGACTTCCGGCCTATCAGGGATATTTGAATAAAGAATCATTAACACTTGGTGAAGTATTGAAACAAGGTGGATACAGTACACTGCTATCAGGTAAATGGCATGTTGGAAAAGATAGCTTGTCATGGCCAAATCAGAGAGGCTTTGATCAATTTTACGGTATTACCGGAGGAGCATCCGATTATTACGATGTTAAACCATTACCATTTGGTAACACTCCTTATCCGGTAACATTATTAAAAAACAATGTTCGGCAATACCCAAAAGATAACTCTTATTATTTTACAGATGCAATCGGTGATAATGCTATTCAATTTCTGGATGAACAAAATAAAGAAAATAAACCTTTCTTTTTATATGTAGCATTCACTGCTCCTCATTGGCCTCTTCAGGCATTGCCCGAAGACATTGCAAAGTACAAAGGAAGATATGACATTGGTTGGGACTCACTTCGTAAAGAACGAATACAGCGTCAACGCAAACTCGGCATTATTGATTCCAATCAAGTAATTGCAGATAGGGATCCACAAGTTCCATATTGGAACAAATTGACGTATGATGAACAGCAGTTCTGGAAGGCTAAAATGGAAGTATATGCTGCCATGGTAGATCGCATGGATCAAAATATCGGCAAAATTCTTATGAAGCTTAAAGAATTAAACAAAGATGAAAATACACTCATCATATTCATTTCTGATAATGGAGCGCAGGGAGGATATAATAGTAATAATCTTTATAGAAAGGGATTGGTTCAAAATACAGGTCCAATAGGAACTGCAGGTTCATTTGATTATCAGGAACAAAGTTGGGCGTATGTATCAAATACTCCATTGCGTCAGTACAAGAATAATATGCATGAAGGCGGCTTCGGTTCTCCTTTTATAGCATGGTTTCCGGAAAAAATCAAAAAGGGATCAATCGTTAAAGGTACAGCTCATCTTATCGATCTTGCCCCAACTTTTTATGAATTAGCAGGTGTTAAATATCCAACTAAATTTAACGGTATAAATACAAATGCATTAGCTGGGAAAAGTTTATTGCCCGTATTGACCAATCAGACATCGATTGTAGAACGTGGCGAACCTATTTTTTGGGAACGGGCAGGAAATAGAGCCGTGCGAAAAGGCAGATGGAAGCTTGTATCAACGTATCCTTCTTATAAATGGGAATTGTATGATCTGGAAACGGATCGTGGTGAAACAAAAGATTTGGCAGAACAACGCACTGATATTGTTAATCAATTGTCTGAAGAATATTTTAAATGGGCAGATAAAACAGGAGTTGTTGATTATGACAAAATTAAGCTAGCTGGAGATACTGGTCAAATTCCCGGAGATGCTGGTACAATAAAAAAATGATTCACATGATACTTGCAATTTCATTTCAACAAATAGTATAATTATAGAAAAATGATAGTGAAACGACTTTGTATACCTATTATATTATTCTTATTCAATCTAACCGTAGTTCTTGGGCAACAAGTTACATTAGAACGGTTCGCTAAGAATCCCATTATTACTTCAGATATGTTACCCGCAAAAGAAGGTGACAATATTAATGGACCTTCCTTGATAAAAGTTCCGGACTGGTTGCCCAATAGACTAGGGAATTATTACCTGTATTTTGCGCATCATAAAGGAAAGTATATTCGATTGGCCTATGCAGATCAACTGAATGGACCTTGGAAAATATATACTCCTGGTACTCTACAAATTTCAGATTGTAGATGTAACGATGCTCCATTTCCGAAGACCGAAAGTATTCGTCATGATGGAGTTGAAAATGCAGGCGATGAGGTAACGCATATAGCTTCTCCGGACGTTCATATTGATAATACTAAAAAAGAATTGGTCATGTATTATCATTGTCCACTAGAGGTCAACGCAAAGAAAGGGCAATTTACACTTAGAGCCACTTCATCCGATGGTATTCATTTTAAATCGGATACAACAGTTCTGGGAGAATCTTATTTCAGAGTGTTTACCTGGAAGAATTATTATTATTCAATCGGGAGATCGGGTATTATTTACCGTTCTGCAAATGGAAAGAATGCTTTTGAAAAAGGATCTGATCCGTTCGCTAAAATACAGAAGCCTCATTCGATTAGACATGCTGCCGTTAAAGTAGTCGGAGATACGGTATGGGTATTCTATAGCCGTGTTGGTGATACTCCTGAACATATTTTACTTACTAAAATTAAATTAACCGATAATTGGAAGGCATGGGAGGGCATAAATCCGGTTGATATTGCTCTTCCTGAAACAGATTATGAAGGGTCAAACTTACCTCTTGAAACATCTAAAGCTGGATTATACTATGGTAAAACAAGAGCATTACGGGACCCTTATCTGTTTGAGGAAAATGGTAAATGGTACTTACTATATTCTGCTGCAGGAGAAAATTCAATAGCTATTGGAGAACTTAAAATCAAGAAATAAATACTCTGAAAATTCTTTAAAATATCAACTTAACTTATCAATAAGAATCATGAAAACGATAATTACATTTCTATTTGCATTAGCTACTGTATTTGTATCATTTGCACAGACACAAACAGATACGATTAGAGGCACCAAGGAAAAATCCGAACAATTGGTTAAAAAATTTAAAAGCGGTAAGGCTTATTTAATAGATGTCCGTACTCCGGAAGAATATAATTCAGGGCATTTGAAATATTCTCAAAACATCGATTATAAGTCACCGGATTTTCAAAACCAAATTATTAAGCTTAGCAAAGAGAAGCCGGTATATCTGTATTGTCGTTCTGGAAATAGAAGCGGAAAGGCTGCCGAAATATTAAAAACATTAGGTTTTAAGAAATACTATAATATCGGTGGATTTGAAGATCTTAAGAAAGCCGGACTACCAGCGGAGCAATAAAAGGGCTATGTATATTATTAATTTAATACTATGAGAAAAATATTTATTACTTCAATAGCTCTTGCTTTCATAGTATTTTCATGTACACAACATGAAAATGAACAACAAGAAAATTCTAACGATGGCAATGTTTTATTTGAAACAGTAAAGACGTTTGTCAAGTTAGGTGAGCATCGTACAGCTACAGCAACGGATTCCGCTACTTCTGCCTGGTTGAAATCAGAGCTGGATTCTATTGGAGCAACAACGCAGTATACAGAGTTTCCTGTGTCACAATTCTTTTTTAATGAGGGCAAGCTTTTATATGATGATAAATCGATTGAAGTTTTTCCAGTTTGGCCTGTAAAGGAAGGGCTTCATTTGTCTGTATCAGGAATAGTAGTTGACGATAGGAAATTGAAAAACATTTCTGATGTAAAAGGGAAATTGGTACTAACTCATTTACAACATGTACATGGAGCATCAAATCCATTAATAGTAGCACAGATTGATACATTCATTAAGGCAGGCGCAATTGGTGTTTTGGCAATTCCTGAAAATAATACGGGTGAAATAATAGCTTTGAATACATTTGAGAATCAGAAACCATGGAATGCACCGGTATATGAAATAGCTCCTAAAGACACGGCTATTATTTATAAAGCTATTTCGGATAATAAACCTGTTCGTATTGAAATAAAAGGCGAAGTAAAAAATGTAACAGCAAGAAATATTCTGGCTAAAATCGGAAGCGGTAAGCAATATGTAGTTATCTCAACTCCTATTAGTGGGTGGTTCAGAACAGGTGGAGAAAGAGGACCTGGTATTGCGATATGGTTGGGGTTAGCGAAATGGGCAAAAGAAAACATATCACAGTTCCCTGACTATACATTTATATTCACAGGTAATTCCGGACATGAACTGAATATTCTTGGAGCTTCTGCATTCCTGGATAAAGCAGCACCAAAACCCGAAGAAACAAAACTTTGGATACACTTGGGTGCCGCTGTAGCAGTAAAGGAATGGAAAGAAGAAAATGGAAAATGGGTGTTGACAGATTCAGTAGATAGTAAGCGCGGCATTTATTATTCTTCATCTTTAGCAAACTCATTTGAAACGGCATTTGAACATATTCAAGCAAAAAAGGTTAAGGGATTAGAAGACAATAAAGATTCTATAAAACCCGGTGGAGAAGGCGCATTGTATCATGAGCATGGCTATAATAAATTAGTAAGTATTGCTTATGCACATCGTCTTCATCATGTTAAAACAGATGATGAAAATACAACATCACCGGAATTACTACTTGAATTGGAAAAGGCGTTAGAGAATTTTATTTCACTTGAATTAAAAGCGACGAAGTAACGAATCAATTGTTCTTCTTATAAAATATATTGGTTGATTTAATTATAAAAATATTTCCCGGATGAAAAAAATACGGATATACGTCATTTTAGCATTGGTTTTTGCAGTTCTTGTTTTTGTTAAAATGAAGTTCTTCCCAACCGAAAAAGGAAAAGGGAATCGTTCTGAAAAGCAAGGGAAAAAGCCGGCTTTACCAGTAGCAGTATTTGTGGTAGGGGAGGAAAGACTTCAGAATAAAGTATTTTCAAACGGGAAAATTCTTGCAAATGAAGAAGCAGAGTTACGAGTTGAAGCTAATGGTAAAATTACTTATCTGAATCTGCCGGAAGGGAAATTTGTTAAAGCTGGAACATTGCTCATTAAACTAAATGATGCAGATCAGAAAACACAATTACAAAAAGTTGAAGCACAGTTGAAGTTAGCCTCTTCTGTAGAATTAAGTCGTCGCCAGCTTTTAGCTGTTAACGGAATTAGCAAAGAAGAATATGAAAGTGCATTGTCCAATCTTTTATCCTTGAGGGCAGATAGTGCATATATTCGGGCACAGATATCCAAGACTGAGTTATATGCTCCTTTCAATGGTGTTATAGGAATTCGGAATGTGAGCCTTGGAAGTTATATTACGCCTGCGACAATCGCTGCCGTTATTCATCAGGTAGACCATGTTAAAGTAGAGTTTTCACTACCGGAAAGATATGCTCCGTTGTTTAAAATAGGTGATGAAATTTCTTATAAAACGGAAGGATATGGAAATAGCTATAATGGGAAAATTACGGTGCTGGATCCAATCGTTGATATAACAAGTGGGAACGTACGATATCATGCTTTAAGCAGAAATACCAACGGAGAATTATTGCCCGGATCATTTGCCCGCATTGAATTGTTATTAGAAGAAGATAAGGATGCTGTTTTTGTTCCTACAGAAGCAATAGTACCGGTGGCAAAAGGAAAAAAAGTATTTATTGTAAATGAGGGAATTGCCAAAGAAAGATTCGTTGAGACAGGCATACGAACAGAGAATTATCTTCAGGTTTTATCGGGTTTACAACCTGGAGATTCTGTCGTTATTAAAGGTAATTTTCAATTAAAGGATAAATCTCCTGTTAAAGTAACTAAGCCTAAAGCAAAAAAATAATTAGTATTATTAAATAGTGCAAATAATATCCTCTTAACTATTTTAATATGAGCCTGTCGTCCTTAAGTATACGTAGACCAGTGTTGGCCATAGTAATGAACCTTATCATTATCTTCTTTGGGTACCTTGGTTTTCGTTCACTTGGTATACGTGAATTTCCGGTGATCGAGTCCCCGATGGTTTCTGTGCGTACTTCGTATGCTGGTGCAAGCGCTGAAATTGTCGAATCACAGATTACTTACCCTCTTGAAAAAGCACTTAATGGTATTGAAGGTGTTAAGTCTATTTCATCTACAAGTAGTCTTGGTTCAAGTTCCATCTCGGTTGAATTTGATTTGAATGCTGATCTGGAGACAGTGACCAATGACGTTCGTGATAAAGTTTCACAAACCGTTAGATCGTTGCCTCCTGATCTGGATGCTCCTCCTGTAGTTAGTAAAGATGTTGGCGGAGAATACATCATTGTAATGACGGTTACAAACGATAAAATGACCGACCTTGAACTGAACGATTATGTAGATAACATGATCTTACCTAAACTTCAAACAATTAAAGGTGTTGGTTATGTATATATTTTTGGAGAGAAAAAATATGCCATGCGTTTATGGCTTGAACCTGTTAAGATGGCTGCTTATAAAGTTACGGTTCAGGATATTCGTCAGGCACTAAATAATGAGAATGTTGAATTGCCTACTGGACGCTTAGAAGGGAATAGAACAGAACTTACCGTTAAAACAAATGCAAAATTAAAAAATGAAAATGATTTCAATAACATGATTATCCGCTCGGATAATGGAAAAGTTATTAGACTTCAGGATGTAGGATATGCCAGTTTAGGTGCTGAAAATGAAGAAACTATTTTCAGAATAAACGATGTACCTAGTCTTGGCTGTTCAATCGTTCCGCAGCCGGGAGCCAATCATACGGAAATAGCAGAAGAGTTTTACAAGACACTTGATCAATTTAAAAAGGAACTTCCTCCTGATTTTAAACTATCGGTATCCACAGATAACACACGCTTCATTACGAAATCAATTACTGAAGTAACCGAGACACTGATTATTGCTATACTGTTGGTTGTAATCATCATATACTTATTCTTCCGTGATTGGTCAATTGCATTAAGACCACTAATAGATATTCCTGTTTCGTTGATCGGCACGTTCTTTATTATGTACATCTTTGGATTTTCAATTAATGTATTGACTTTATTGGCTATTGTTATGGCTACAGGACTTGTGGTGGATGATGGAATTGTCGTGACTGAAAATATATTTAAGAAAACAGAGCAAGGGATGTCTCCTTTTCAAGCAGCTATCGAAGGTTCTAATGAAATAACGTTTGCAGTACTATCTACATCTATAACATTAACGGCTATATTTCTTCCAATTATATTTATGGAAGGTTTTGTCGGCAAGCTCTTCAAAGAGTTTGGTGTTGTAGTTGCGTCAGCAGTATTGATTTCTATTTTTGTTTCTCTTTCACTAACACCCATGCTTAATGCCTGGTTAGTTCATGATCATACCAAGAAAAGCAGATTTTATAATTGGACTGAACCATTCTTTGTCTGGTTGAATGATTCTTACAGACGATCACTCGATAGTTTTCTTAAGAGAAGGTGGTTGGCTTTTGTAATTTTGGCTGTTGCTATTGGAAGCACAGTACTTTTATTCAAAGTTGTACCGTCAGAGCTTGCACCAGTGGAAGACAGGAGTATGCTTCGTATTACAATGACTTTACCAGAAGGTTCATCTTTTGAATATACAGACGAGTTTATGTTAAACTTTGTTAAGCTTATCAAGGATTCTATTCCCGAAAATAAACTTGTAATGGCTATTACAGCCAGTACCCCAGGTGGTGGGTCTAGCTCAGGCATTAACTCAGGTTTTTCCCGAATACCTTTAATTGATCCAGATCAGCGTGAGCGAAGTCAGCAGGATATAGTAGATAAAATTACTCAGTTAGTAAAAAAATATCCGGAAGCAAAGGTTCAGGTAGGACAAGATCAGACAATCAATACGGGCTTTCGAGGATTACCTATTCAATATGTTATACAGGCACCTAATTTTGAACGGTTGAAAGAGGTGCTTCCAAAATTTATGGATGAGGCGCAAAAGGATCCAACCTTCTCTCTTGTTGATGTTAACCTTAAGTTCAACCGACCGGAAATACAGGTACTCATCAATCGTGAAAGAGCAAGAGATCTTGGAGTGACAATTGCTGATATTGCACAGACATTGCAATTAGCATTGAGTGGACAACGCTTTGGGTTTTTTAACAGAAATGAACGACAATATCAGGTGATTGGTCAGTTTGATCGTGTTAATAGAAATGAGACTCTGGATTTGAGGAATATCTATGTTCGAAATAATGCCGGTAATCTAATTCAATTAGATAATCTTGTTCGATTTGAGGAATCCAGTAATCCTCCTCAACTATTTAGATTTAATCGATATCAGTCAGCTACCATTTCAGCAGCACTAGCTCCCGGAAAAACAATCGGGCAGGGTTTGCAGGTAATGGATGAAATAAAATCCAAAGTACTTGATGATACCTTTTCAACCGCATTGCTTGGATCTTCCAGGGATTTTGTGGAAAGTTCTTCTAATACGACATACATTTTTATTATTGCATTAATTCTTATATACCTTATACTGGCTGGTCAGTTTGAGAGTTTTGTTGATCCGTTTATTATTATGTTAACAGTACCTTTGGCCTTAGCAGGAGGTGTAATCTCATTATGGTATTTTAATCAAACCAATAATATATTCAGCCAAATAGGTATGATTATGTTAATTGGGCTTGTTACTAAAAATGGTATTTTAATTGTTGATTTTGCGAATAATCTTAAGAAAACTGGATTAAATAACCGGGAAGCGGCTTTAGAAGCTGCGAATGGAAGGTTACGACCTATTCTTATGACAAGTCTTGCAACTGTTGCCGGTGCTTTACCTATTGCTATTGCTTTTGGTGCTGCCGCAAAGAGTAGAATGGGAATGGGTATTGTAATAGCTGGAGGATTGCTGATTTCATTAATATTTACCCTCTATGTTATTCCGGCTATTTATACATACTTTTCCAAGTCTGAAAAGAAAAAAAATGTTCAGGTAGATGTACCTGAGTTGGAACGAATGTAGTATGTTAATAACTCCTTAATGTATGTGTCGTTTATCTTAATTCTAGGTTCTGATAAACGATACATTTTCGATTTTATTCTATTGGCCAATGTTTAGAATCCGAATTCGGTTCAATGTGTTCTAGTACCTAATTGTTTTTTTCAGCTAACTGCCAATACATTATTTTTTAGTCTCTTATTCGTTCCGTTATAAATCTTATAAAAATAATTTAATATATAAGTAATTAAATTATTTTTAATGTTGTTAATTATTTAAAAATCAATTATTTAACCATTTTATTATTTAATACCACAAAAAATAATTAAATTCTATACCAATCCTATAGAGTTAAAGGTATTTTTGTAAAAGAAAAAGATTGAAACAGCAAAACGGAAATTATTGAATGCATAATACGATTGAAAAGAAAGAAAATTGTATTTCTAAAAATGTATTTAATACTATCCAAATAAAATTATCGGAATGATCAATTGATTCAGATTAGCCATAAAGTATCGTATGCTTAACAATTAGATACTAAATACAAAAAACTAAAACAAAACATCCAATGAGGAAAATAATAGTTATTTTATTGATTGTAGGTTTATCTGTTGAAAATACATATTCTCAGCAAACTCAGTCAAATAAAGTTATTATAACCGGAACGAGATTTACATATCCTATTATTGAGAAATGGGTTACAGAATTTAAGAAAATACATCCGGATATAAACATTGCACTTGCTCCATTGGGAACTCCTGGTGCAGATTCTGCTAATCTGAAAATTGTATCGCATGATTTAGTTACAACAGATTTGAAGGAAGGAGATACCTATATTGCTGTAGCAAAATATGGTTTACTATCCATTGCAAATTCAAAATCTCCCTTGGTATCCTACTATCAGAAAAAAGGTTTACAGGAAGCTGATATTAACAAACTATTTTTTACGAATGAGCCAGGTACATTAAAGAATTATGTTGTGTATACCAGGCAACAGAAATCATGCGCTCCGATTTCCTTTGCAAATAACTACGGCCATTCCTTTGATGATTTGGCTGGTACAAAAGTTCAGGGTGATGACAAAGCTTTGTTGTATGCACTTAAAAAGGATTCACTTGGAATTTCCTATAATAATCTTGGTTATGTATACGATATCAATACACGTAAGATTGTAGATAATGTCGCAGTATTACCTGTTGATCTTAATAATAATGGTAAGATAGATTCTGATGAACAGTTTTATAATTCTTTGGATGAGGTTATTGCCAGATATGAAACCACACAGAATAAATTACTTGCTACTGAAGATGTAAATGTTATTTATTCTCAAAAATCTACGAACCCTAACATATTAGTATTTTTAAACTGGGTGCTAACAGACGGACAAAAATATAATCATTCAGTGGGCTTTCTGAATTTTAATTCCAGCGAATTAAACAAGCAAAAATTAGCATTACAAAAGTAGTAAAGCATAGTAGCAATTCATGTTATCAAATATGTCCAAATATTCATTTAAAGTATCAGTTATTTTCATCCTATTGGTGATTGCCGGATCCTGCAATCATAGTAATACTAATTCGAACAGTACTACTACAACTAAAGCGTCTATTCTTGATATTGGAAGCCCTGATTCAGGCTATGAAAATATGGTTTATGTTAAAGATGGGGTGCTGAACACAGTTGATTATTCAACAGGTGAATCCAAAGATGTTTCTATTAAACCTTTTTATATAGATAAAAATCTGGTAACGGTTGCAGAATATTCAGAATTTGTAAAAGCTACAGGTTATAAAACAGAAGCCGAAACATTTGGGAATTCTGCAGTCTTCGATTTTAAAACTGGAGAATGGTCTCTAAAAGATGGAGCCTATTATTTATATCCTTTTGGTAAAGACGAAGCAAAAGCAGAACCAAATCATCCTGTTACTCAAGTATCCTGGAACGACGCTGTAGCTTATGCAAACTACAAAGGTAAAAGATTGCCTAAAGCTGCGGAGTGGGAGTGGGCAGCTAAGTCAGCTGGAGAGGTAAGCAGCATCTATTCCTGGGGAAGTTCTATGAAAGAAGGAAATACATTTAAGGCTAATTTCTGGCAAGGAGAATTTCCTACTAAAAATACAATTGATGATGGTTTCCTGACCACAAGCCCTGTTGGATATTTTGGCGCAAATAAATTAGGTCTAACAGATATGGGAGGAAATGTTTGGCAATGGACAACAGATAATGTTGCTCCAACACCGGAAGAAGCCAGAACAGATCCGGCTTCAAGAATTGTAACAAAGGGCGGTTCGTTTCTGTGTGATCCGGAAGTTTGTCACGGCTTTAAAGTAAATGGAAAATCATCCTCAACTCCTGAAACAGGGCTTGTTCACACTGGATTCAGATGTGTGAAGGATGTAAAATAAAAGTGTTTGTAAATTAGATAATTTAAAAAAGAAAAATCAGCGTTATGATCAAGAAAGTAATAATATCCATAGCAATAGCAGGTACGGCATTAATAATGGCATCGTCTTTTATATCGAAAAATAATAAAGCGACAGCAACTACTTATCAGGTAGATCTTGTTCAAAGTACACTAAAATGGATAGGGAAAAAAGTAACTGGTGAACATACGGGTAATGTTAAAATTTCCAGTGGGTCGTTAACAGTCAATAATAATAGTATTACTGCCGGTGCCTTTGACATTGATTTATCCAGTATTACCAGCACGGATGTTACAGATCCTGCTTCTAATGCTAAGTTAATAGGGCATTTAAAATCAGATGACTTCTTTTCAGTGACAAAATTTCCGAAAGCTAGTTTTGTAATTTCTACTGTAAAGCTAAAAGAAAAAGATCAATATGATATTACAGGTAATTTGACTATCAAAGGTATTACAAAGCCAATAACGTTTCCAGCCTCGATAAAGATTGATGCTAATACAGTTTCTGCAACTGCTAAGATAACAGTAGATCGCACAAAGTATGATATTAAATTCAGATCAACTTCTTTTTTCAGTGATCTTGGTGATAAGGCGATTGATAATGATTTTATACTTGACCTTAAGTTGATTGCCAACAAGTCAAAATAATACAGTTATGACACTGAATGATATAGGAATTCTGTTAAAAAAAATACTGGTAGGTATCATTGTATATCTTATTCCAGTGGTAATAATATTTGGGGGCTTATGGCTTACAAAACGTGTGTTTTCAAATCATGAAAAAGCTGCTTCAAGTCAAAATTATAGTATCGAACATTAAGTGATAATAAAATGGAACAGACAAAAATAAGAGTGATAGCGAAAAACGCAACGGTCAGTTTATTCATATATGTCTTGCCTATCGTTTTAATGATAGCCGCATTTTATTTTAGCGGGCAACGCCCTTGGGAACATCCTGGCAAGGCATTAACTATTGATATAGCAAATACCAATTCATTTCTTGGATTGATCACTTCAACGTTCAATCATATACAGACATGGGGACTTACAGTTATTGTATTGGTTCTGGCAGTCGCTGAATTTTCATTGGGTCTCTATGAAGAGAAGTGGAATAAAAATGAAAAAATACTTGATATTGTTTGTTTTGTCTTTCCCAAAATAGTGATAACACCTGTATTGGCTTATTTTTCACTTAAGTTTTTACCCATATTCTTTTCAGAATTTAAAAACGAATTTTCATGGGTGCCTTTCTGGTGGGGTTTTGTAATTATTGCAGTAGCAGATGATCTTACACAATATTGGTACCATCGTCTGCATCATCAGGTTCCATTTCTATGGAGATTCCATCGCACACATCACTCCGCTCCATATATGGGAATGGCTATGAATTCAAGACAAAACTTTATCTATACCATATTCTTTTCTCAGATATATGTTACAGCAACATTGGTATATTTGGGTCTTGGCTTCCCCGCCTTATTTGTTCGGGTTATTAAATCAATGATAACCTTGTTTGCACATTCAAGTATTCCCTGGGATAGACCTTTTTACGAAAAGAAATGGCTGCATCCTGTTGCTTGGGTATTGGAACGCTTTATCTCTACACCTGCTACGCACCATGCACACCATGCTGATACTGCTGATGATGGAGTAGGTAATTACAAGGGAAATTTCGGTAATATGTTTTTCATTTGGGATATCATTTTCGGTACCGGAATTATTACAAGACAGTATCCTAAAAGCTTTGGTCTGAAGTACTATCAGGGAGAAGAATGGTATGCTCAATTTCTGTGGCCCATATTCAAATCTAAAAAGGAAGGCAGTGAGTTAGCTGCTAATGGTCCCGAAGTATTTGATGAAAAAGCTGTAGTTAATGATGGTACAGGACTTGTTTATCAATTGAAATAAATCCCAATAAAAAATAAATATAGAATAATAGGTTTAAAATTAAATAGGAAAAATAACATGAGTACTAACAATTCATTCGGTGGAAAAATACAATCAGCATTTGCTGTGATTGCGATACCATTACTTCTTGCAATATCTTTTTTACTATATCATTTTCTTCTTGGAAATCCTGAAAACTTCTCTGGAGGAACAATAGAAGGTCATGCAGAAAATTATCTGGGTATCATTTATAAAGGTGGTATTATAGTTCCGATTCTTATGTCTTTTTTTCTTATGGTAATTACCTTTTCTATTGAAAGGTATTTTACTATTAGAAAAGCATCTGGCACAGGGTCGTTGGAAAAATTTCTAAAAGATATTAAAGCAGACCTTGCCCATGTGAATATTGATGCCGGAATACAAAAATGTGAAAAACAGCAGGGGTCTGTTGGAAATGTTGTTCTGGCTGGACTGTTACGATATAAGGATGTTCTTGGTGATAAAGAACTTTCAAAAGATCAGAAAGTATTGGCTGTTCAGACAGATGTGGAAGAAGCTACTTCGTTGGAATTACCCATGCTGGAAAAAAACCTTACGATTATAGCTACACTGGCTTCCATTGCAACACTTACAGGTCTTTTAGGTACCGTTATCGGTATGATTAAAGCATTTGCTGCCCTTGCTACTGCCGGATCTCCGGATGCTGTTGCATTAGCTAATGGTATTTCTGAAGCTCTTATTAATACTGCATTAGGTATTGCGACATCAGCTTTTGCAATCGTTTCTTACAATTACTTTACAAGTCAGATAGATTCTTTAACCTATAACATTGATGAAATAAGTTTCAGTATCACGCAAGGGTTTTCTGCTTCGTATCGTGATAGGCTTAACAAATCATCAAACGATCAAATATTGAACAATAAAGAATTAGCTGTGTAATTATATGCCCAAAGTAAAAATTCCGAGGAAAAGCATTTCTTTAGATATGACAGCAATGTGCGATATGGCATTTCTGCTATTATCTTTCTTTATGCTTACAACTACCTTTAAGGAAAAAGAGGCTGTTGCCGTGGATATTCCATCCTCAATAAGTGAGATTAAATTGCCTGAAAAGGATATGATGATTATATCTATTGAGAAATCAGGTGCTATATTCTTAGGACTTGATGGACAAAAAACAAAAATTGATTTATTAAATAATATTGGAAGAAAAAGTAACATTGTTTTTTCTGATCGGGATAAATTAGAATTTTCACTGATGAGTTCTTTTGGAACCAGTGTAGCAAGTCTAAAACCACTATTGAAGATTGATAGTGATCAGCGGTCTTCTGTCAAACAATCAGGTATACCTGCTGATAGTATTAATAATGAACTTAAAGACTGGATTTATTTTGCAAGAATTTCAAATCCAAATCTGAGAGTAGGAATCAAAGGTGATAAGCTTTCTGATTATAAAGTACTGAAAAATATTATTGCTACTCTGCAGAAGCAGAATATTAATAAATTTTATATGATTACAAGTCTGGAAAAAAAGGCAAAGAGTTAACGCAATAGAACAATGGCAGAAGTAAATACAGGTGGTGGAAATAAAAAGGGCAGGAGAAAAACCGTTTCTACCAAAATTGATATGACACCGATGGTAGATCTCGCGTTCTTGCTGATTACGTTCTTCATGCTTACAACAACGTTTAGCAAGCCTCAGACAATGGAGGTAAACATGCCTGATAAAACCAATACAGAGGAAAAACAGCCGTTAAAAGAATCCAAAGCATTAACAATTATATTGGCAGAGGATGATAAAATTTATTGGTTTAGCGGTATTACTAACCCTAAGGTTGAGCTTACAAATTATACAACGGAAGGTATTAGAAAAGTTTTACAGGTAAAGAATAAACAGGTTAGTGATCTTGTAGTGTTGATCAAAGCTAAGGATGGTTCAAAATACAAGAACATTGTTGACATTCTTGATGAGATGCATGTTACCAATACAAAACGATATGCGATCGTGGATTTTACTCCTGCAGACGAAGAGCTGATAAAGAACATTTAATCGGATAGAGCTATGAAAGCGCAAGAGACAAATATGTCTATCAATGACATTATATTTGAAAACCGTAATAAGTCCTATGGAGCGTATTCCATTCGGAAAATATATGGAAGTCATGTTTTTAAGGCATTAACTATTTCTGTAATATCATTTTCACTTATACTGACATTTCCAATTATATATAAAAAGTATTTTGTTAAAGAAGTAGAGGAAAAAACATTAGATCTGGTTGAAGTTAAATTGGAAGAAATTAATATTGAACATCCGGAATTACCACCTCCGCCCCCGGTTTCTGTTGATGCTCCGCCGCCTCAGATATCTATGGTAAAATTTCTTCCTCCCGAAGTGAAGCCTGATAATGAAATTAAAGACGATGAAGATCCTCCTACAGACGAACAATTACATGATTCTAATCCAGGTGATAAGACTCAGGATGGTGAAAAACTGAATACTGTTGTCGAATCAGGTACTGGTACAGGTACTGGAACGGTTGTACCCAAGGTTGAAGAAAAGCCCGTGCAAATTGTAACTTGGGTACCTGAAATGCCTCAATTCCCGGGCGGCCCGGCTGAGTATCTGAATTACTTAAAGAAACATATTCGATATCCAAGCAGAGCAATTGAGGAAGGTATAGAAGGTACATTGAAAGTTTCTTTTGTGGTTAATGTTGATGGAACCCTTTCGGATATTAAAATTATCAATAGTCTGGGACATGGCTTGGATGAAGAAGCAATCCGTGTTTTTAAGAAAATGCCACCCTGGAAGCCTGGCAAACAAAATAGTACAGCAACCCCGGTTCGCTTAATATATCCGGTTGCCTTTGATATCGCAGAAGAAGAACAAAACTAAGTATATGAATTTTATCAGAAATGTTATTCTGTTTTTTTTAGCAGGAAGTGTCGTATTCATTCAAGGTTGTGCAAAGCACGCCGATGTAAATGAAAATAAAGAAAAAAATAAAGGGGAGCTGGAAGGTAGTGTTAGTATTTCGGGTGCTTTTGCTTTATATCCATTGGTAGTTACCTGGCGTGATGAGTTTCAGAAACTACATCCTAAAGTTAAAATAAATGTAGTTGCTGGAGGTGCTGGTAAAGGGATTACAGAAGCTCTTGCGCATCATGTGAATCTTGGTATGGTGTCTAGAGAAATAAAGTCCGATGAAATTAGCAAAGGTGCCTGGGCTATAACGGTAGCAAAAGATGCAGTTGTGCCAACGATGAATGCGTCCAATCCTTATCTAAAAGAAATATTGGCTAAAGGGCTTACCCAAAAACAGTTTCAAGATTTATGGGTGAATAAAAAAATAACGAATTGGGGACAGCTTACTGGAAATAGTGCTGTTAAAGATATCATAAATGTATTTACGCGATCCGATGCTTCCGGAGCTGCAGAAACGTGGGCCAAGTATCTTGGCGGAAGCCAGGAAGATTTAAAAGGTGTAGGTGTTTTTGGAGATCCAGGGATTGCTGACGCTGTTAAAAAAGATAAGTTTGCTATCGGGTATAATAATATCGCTTATGTGTATGATCTTAAAACTCAAAAACCACATGAAGGTATAGTCGTTATACCCATTGATATTAATGGGGACGGAACAATAGACTCTACAGAAAATTTCTATGAGGATCATCATAAAATAATCAATGCCATTGCACATAATGTTTATCCGGCACCGCCTGCACGAGAACTTTATTTTGTGTCAGATGGTCCTCCTAAGGATACTATTATAAGAGCTTTCTTTCATTGGATACTTACAGATGGGCAACAATATGTGCCTGAGTCAGGGTACATACGCTTATCTAAGAATAGGGTAAACTCGGAATTGGAAATTCTGGAAACAGAAACCTATTAAGAAGATTCATGTGAATTGTTCTTTTGTATGATACTATTAAGAACATCATGCTAAAATAAGTACTTGAATTATTTGACTATAACATAATCAATTTTCTTCAAAGAGATTGGTTATGTTATTGTCATTACAGATTGGTTCAGATAGAATTGGATTTTATCTGATGCACATAAAGCAAGGATCATATATTTGTCATTGTTTAGTATTATTGTGCTTTAAATATATACTAAATCTATAGGTTTTATAAATATTTATATTGTTGATATAACAATTGAGTATATCAAGAACTCAGGAATCAATTATTAATTTATTCTATTGTAAGTTATGAAATCCATTTGTTACGGAATCGCACTTATCATTCTATTGTTCTCACATATCTGCCTCGCACAAAAGTCGAGTAGTAAGCCTAATATTGTCTTCATCTTATCCGATGATCATAGTGCTTCTTTTTTAGGTGTATATGGCAATCCCGATCTGAAAACACCAAATATTGATAAGCTTGCTAAGGATGGAATTGTATTTAAGAAAGCATATACAACAGCACCGCAATGTGTACCATCTCGTGCATCTCTCATGACTGGGAGATCACAGGTTGAAATCGGAATGACTCGTTTTTCAGCTCCGTTGCCAGCGAACATTAAAGGGTATCCTGAATATCTTCGCGAAGGAGGTTATTATACAGGCATCTGCGGTCGTAATTTTCATTTGGATGGAAACCGTTCGCCACAGGAATCAGCAAACGTTTATGATCAGTATGGATTAGAAACATTTAAGAACAGGGTTGACTATCTGAAAGTAGCGCAGACTCTTGATGAAATTCATAAACAGTATTTAGACTTTTTGGATCAGACGCCAAAAGATAAACCGTTTTTTATTCAGCTTGCCTTCAGCGATCCACATCGTGTCTTTGATGCCAAAAGTTATGAACCCGATCCTACTAAGATTACGATCCCGTCTTATTTTCCCGATACAAAGCTGGTACGAGAAGACTTAGCAGGTTATTATGGAGAAGTACAGCGCTTAGATGAATCTATTGGAAAAGTTTTGGATGAATTGAAGAAAAGAGGTCTGGATGAAAATACACTGGTTGTGTTTATGGGCGATAATGGTGCCGCGTTGCTACGTGGCAAAGGAACATTACATCGTTTAGGTATTCATGTACCATTGATTGCTCGATACCCGGGACATATTCAACCAGGACAAGTAAGTGATGCACTTGTATCCGGAATTGATATTGCACCAACATTTTTAAGCGTTGCCGGAATAAAAATCCCGTCTGAAATAACTGGTAAAAATTTATTGCCTGCTCTAGAAGGGAAACCTTACGATGGACATAAGTATATATATGCTGCCAGAAGTGCACATGGACAAGGGCTACCAACCAATACGGCACATTTTGATCTGGGTAGAACAGTGTTTAATACCAAATACAAACTTATTTATAATGCCATGTGGCAATTACCTTATACACCTGTTGATTTCTATAATTTACCTTTTTGGTATGATCTGCAACAATTAAACGCAGATGGCAGACTTGATGCCAAATGGAGTGAATTGCTTTTTGCTGAACATAGGCCCATGTTTGAATTGTACGACTTAGAAAAAGATGTAGAAGAATTTAATAATCTTTCCGGTAAGCCCGAATTTCAAGCAGTAGAGAATGAATTGAAAGCCAAACTCCAGGAATGGATGATTCTGAATAAAGATTATTTGCCTTTACCAATTGAATCAGTTCAGAAACGCTAAGTATTGAACAAAACCTTAACAAGAAAATTTTAAAGAAGAAAGATTAACAAAAAAAATATGTCTACAGAAGGAACAAATGAACATCTGGTTTTAGACACAGATAAAGTAACATCCGATCAAGTACAAAAAGTGTCTGTAAAGAAATCGTGGTTCTCCTTATTGATTCGTGAACCCTTTGCTCATTTTCTTGTGCTGGGTGTTGTGATCTTCTTTATCGGTGAATATTTCAAGAAGCATCACTTTAACGAACAATACGAAATACGCATTACGAATAAAGATGTATACCGTATGGCATCTCTATGGGAAAAGCAGTATGGCTCTATTCCAGCACCTATACAACTTCAATCATTGATTGATAATTATATCCACGAAGAGGTATTGTACAGAGAAGGAATGGAGGCTGGTCTTATTAAAGATGATGAGGTAGTGCGCAGAAGAATTGCTCAGAAAGAAGAATTTTTATTCCAGGATCTGGCAGTTATAGATGATCCAACGGAAGATCAATTAAAAGAGTACTATGAAAAAAATAAATCAAAATATACAGTACCTGAAAAACTATCATTCAGTCATATCTATTTCTCTCCTGATGTAGCCGGCGAAGACGATGCATTTAAAAGAGCGACTGGAGTGTTAAAAGAGTTACAGGGAAAAAATCTAAACCGTGCACCAGAGCTGGGTGATCGCTTTGCCTATTTATATGACTATGCGAATCAGAGTAAAGAAGATATTTATCATCTTTTCGGAGGTTCAGTATTTACTGATTCAATTTTTTACTTCCCTGTAAAAAAATGGCATGGTCCTGTACACTCCGGTTATGGCTGGCACTTAGTGTATGTAAATGGATTATCTGCTGTCGCTTATCAACCGCTTAATGAGATCAAAGAAAAAGTAAAAGCTGATTATTTACAAGATACACGTGATCGGAAAAATGCAGAAGTGTACAAGAAACTGGAAGACAAATATATTATTGTGAAAGACTATGAAATACCTGGTATTGATAAAAAATAAATATTTACTATTTCTTTCGGTTGCATGGCTGCTTTTCTCAGGCGTTGCTTCTGCACATGAAATAAGGCCTGCTTTTCTTGGGATTACAGAGGACAGTGCTCATGTTGTGACTATCCTGTGGAAGCAGCCTGTAGCCGGAGATGTTGGTGTAAAGCTGATTCCGCATATTTCTTCGGGATGGCTCGAAAAACCTGCTGCAGAAGTATCGGGTTCACATTCTTTCCTGATAAAAAAGTGGATCATAAAGGCAACTAAAAATCAATTATCTGGTCAGACTATAACTATTGAGGGTTTGGATCAGACTATTACTGATGTACTTGTCAACGTATCATTGGCTAATGGAAAATCATATAGTGAAATTATAAAGCCTGCTGAGCCAACCTTTACTATTGGTGCAAGTGCTAAACCTTTACAGGTTATCTCTTATGTATTTCTCGGTATTGAACATATACTGGAAGGTGTTGATCATTTGTTGTTTGTACTAGGTTTCCTATTACTGGTAACAGATAAAAAACTATTGCTTAAAACAATCACAGCATTTACAGTAGCTCACAGTATAACTCTTACTGCGGCAACCATGAAATGGGTATCGGTACAACCATCAGTAGTCGAAACAATCATTGCACTAAGTATTGTATTCATGGCGGTAGAATTGGTTCACACTTACCAAGGGCGTCCGGGCTTAACAGCTAAATATCCATGGTTGATTGCCTTTAGTTTTGGATTACTGCATGGATTTGGTTTTGCAGGTGCCCTTGCAGATGTTGGTTTGCCTGAAAATGCCATTCCAATGTCTTTGTTCCTGTTTAACGTTGGTGTTGAAATCGGTCAATTAATCTTTGTGGTTATTGTGCTTGGCATTCTATGGCTGGTAAGAAGATCAAAAGTTCATGTACCGGCTTTTGTTAAATGGATACCTCCGTATGCGATCGGATCCTTTTCGGCCATGTGGTTTATTCAAAGGCTTCTGATAATTATTGTGCATTGAGTTATATATCATCTATGGATCATAATATGAAAAATAGAAACAAATTATATCTGATATTCACAGTACCTGCAATAGCAGCAGGTACTTTTCTATTGATGGGTGCTGGGAATAATAAAGCAGGAATTCTGCAAAGTAATAAATCCTATAAGAAACAGGAGGAAGCAGCCACAACATATCCTCAACGTGAAGCTTTTTATGGAGATATGCATTTACATACTGCTTTATCATTCGATGCTTCGGCGTATGGCACACGTGTACTACCGGATCAATCTTACAAGTATGGTAAAGGTGAATACATTAATTTTCAGAATGCCAAAATAAAAAGAACAACTCCGCTTGATTTTATGGCTGTTACAGATCACTCTGAGTATTTGGGAGTGTTCAATGATATTGTTGTCAATAACAACAGTCCACTTGCCAATACAGAATATGCCGCTAAATTAAAGGATAGTGATCCTAAAGTACGAATTGATTTCTTTCGCGCCATAGCTGCTCGTTCTCTAGATGCTTCAGAACGTATTACGGAGCTTGATGATAAAAATATTATCAAATCTTCCTGGCAGCAAATCATAGAAGCAGCCAATACTAATTATGAACCAGGCAAGTTTACAACGTTTATTGCCTATGAATGGACCTCTGCACCCGGCGCAACACTGCATAGAAATGTTTTCTTCAGAGGAACTAAAGTACCTGCTGTACCATTCAGCTCGTTGGATTCACAAAAGCCGGAAGATCTCTGGTCATTCATAGAAGAAAATGGAAAGGTTGGTATTGATGCAATCGCTATTCCCCATAATCCAAATATAAGTAATGGCGTTACCTTTCAGTTGACAGACAGTTACGGCAAACCATTCAGTAAAGAATACAGCATTCGCAGAGCCAAGAATGAACCTGTTACAGAAATGTCTCAGAATAAAGGAGTATCTGAAACACATCCATTGCTTTCCCCTAACGATGAGTTCGCGGGCTTTGAGCAATTCACTGGAAAAGTTAAAGATGGCACTCCGTATAAAATATCTGGAGGCTTTACAAGAGAAGCTCTTGGTAATGGATTAGCTGTTGCACAAAATACAGGAGTGAATCCTTTAAAGTTTGGTGTAATCGGATCGACAGATTATCATAGTGGTTTAACTACATCCGAAGAGGGTAATTTCTTTGGAAATGTGGCTATAACAGATTCTTCATTACGCATCCGAGGAGCTGTTACTCCCGATAACCTGACTCGCGGATCCGGTGGTATAGCGGGTGTATGGGCAGAACAAAATACACGCGATGCAATTTTTGATGCCTTGAAAAGGAAAGAAACATTTTCAACTTCCGGTACCCGATTGAAGTTTCGATTCTTCGGAGGCTGGGATTACAATAAAGACTTCCTTAATAGTACGGATTGGGTGAAGAATGCTTATGCAAAAGGTGTTCCCATGGGAGGAGATCTACCTACGAAACCTTCTAAATCGAAAGCGCCGGTATTTGTTATTTGGGCCATTAAAGATCCCAATAGTGCAAATCTTGATCGCTTGCAGGTAATCAAAATTACACTAAAAGACGGTAAGTCTGTTGAGAAAATATTTGATGTAGCATTGGCTGATAATCGTAAAGTAGATCCCAAAACAGGTAAAGTACCTCCAGTTGGAAATACAGTAGATCTAAAAACGGCAACCTATACAAATACGATTGGTGATACAGAGCTTAGAACAGTATGGACCGATCCGGAATTCGATCCTTCTGTTGCCTCGCTTTATTATCTACGCGTTCTGGAAATACCTACCCCAAGATGGTCAACCATTCATGCTATTGCTTCTAAAACTGAACTGCCTGAAACAATTGTTAAAACCATACAGGAAAGAGGTTGGTCTTCACCAATCTGGTATACACCGAAATCAAAATAATTAAAAATCAGTACAACAAAACAACCCTATATGAAACCACTCATTATCACATCAGCCATTGCAGCTTCGGCTCTCGGCGTAACACTGCTGCTAAGTTCGAGTCAGAATGTAGTAGATCCTTCTGTATTGAACCAAACTACCGAAAGTGCCCAAGCTACAGGAAAAGCAAAGAATGCTTACTATGGTGATTTGCATTTACACACAACCCAATCGTTCGATGCTTATACATTTGGAACGCGTATCGGTCCGGAAGAGGCATACCGCTATGCAAAAGGGGAGACCATTGAATTTCTGGGAGAAAGAGTAAAAAGAAATTTCCCTTTGGATTTTCTTGCTGTAACAGATCACTCTGAAAATATTGGTGTACTGCTTCAATTGAATGATACAACAAGTGCTTTATACAAAAGTGAAGTTGGTAAACGTATTCGTAATGCTACAAATGATAGAGCTGCGTATGCTAAATATTTTTTTCAAGGAGATTATAGTTCAGAGGTTCCTGGTTTTGATAATAATAAATTAACCCGATCTGCCTGGCAACGTCAGATTGATGCTGCCAATAACAGTTATGAACCAGGTAAATTTACTTCCTTCATAGCTTATGAATGGACCTCTGCACCGGACCGTCAGAACCTTCACCGTAATGTTATCTTCAGAGATGCGAAAGCAACAGACAGACCATTCTCAGCCATTGATTCAAAAGATCCCAGAGACTTATGGAAATACCTGGAAAATTTAAGAAAGAATGGAACCGAAGCATTGGCTATTCCTCACAACCCCAATGCCAGTAATGGTTTGATGTTCGATTGGAATGACTTAAGCGGAAAGCCAATTGATCAGGCATATGCGGAATCTAAAGCAATAAACGAACCTATTACAGAGATTTCACAAAACAAAGGAAATTCAGAAACACATCCGGAGCTTTCTCCAACCGATGAGTTCGCTAATTTTGAAATTGCTGATTTTATGTCTCCACGTGTTGATTCCACAAGAAAAAATCAAGGTAGTTACGTGCGTGATGCTTATGGAAGAGGTTTGATAATAAAAGAAAAAACGGGTGTCAATCCATATAAATTCGGTACTGTTGGTGCAGGTGATTTGCATGGTGGTATATCAGCTTCAGAGGAAGGTAGCTATCAGGGTACTGTTTCCTATACCAATGCAACTCCTGCCAATACACTTACAAAAGGTAAACCGGAGTCAAGAGGATTATTCTTCAGTTCCGGAAACATTACAGGTGTATGGGCAGAGGCTAACACACGTGAAGCAATCTATGATGCTTTCAGAAGAAAAGAAACATTCGCTACAAGTGGTACCAAATTAAAATTCCGTTTCTTCGGAGGTTGGGATCTTGGTCAAGATATTATTCAAACTCAGAACTGGGATAAAGCTTACGAAAAAGGTGTACCAATGGGAGGCGATATACCTGCTAAACCTCAAAATGCAAAAGCACCTTCTTTTGTAATATGGGCTATTAAAGATCCGAATGGTGCCAACCTGGATCGTGCTCAAATCATCAAAGTGTGGGTGAAAGATGGTAAACAATATGAAAAAGTATTTGATGTAGCACTTGCTGATGGGCGTAAGCCTGATGCTTCTGGTAAAGTAAAACCAATAGGAAGTACTGTTGATCTTAAAACGGCTACTTATACAAATACTATTGGTGATACTGAATTAAGCACCGTATGGACAGATCCACAATTTGATCCAAAAGTTCCTGCAGTTTATTATCTGAGAGTTATTGAAATACCAACACCACGATGGTCAACCATTCTGGCTGTTAAAAATAATTTGCCGATTTCTAATCAGGTTGCTATTACTATTCAAGAGAGAGGATGGAGCTCTCCGATATGGTATACACCTGCAGGAAAATAGGCTGTTAAATTATTAGAGGGGGTATTCCTCAAAATCATCCCTGGCCCTTGTTGATGTGAAGAACGATTGAATGTTTAGTAAAGTCATTCATTTAATCGATAGCGTCAACAAGGCAACAGGGAAATTTATTTATATCAGTATTACTCATATATTGAGAAATTTTAAATGAAATCGTTTCAGGGAAAATATGTAGCAACATTGGTAATTGCCAGTATTCTGATACTTTCTTTGAAAGATGGGGTGAGTTCATTGCATACTATACTTCATCTCATTCCCAATCCTTTTCATTATCACATTTCCTATACGGCACATTATCATCATGACGAACACGGTCATCACCATCATGAATTGGCTGACCACTATGAGATTAGTATTGAAGATAGTGATATCTCTGATAATAATAGTTCGCATGAAGTAGGTGCAAAAGAAGAAAAACAAAAAACACCCGATGTAAAAACGGATCTTTTCTACTCCATTTTTACAAACTGGAGTGGTATCACTTGTATTTTTAATGAAGAGCAAATGGCTTTTCATTATGGTGAAAGTAATTCAACTTTTATTTTTAATCCTCCAGTTCCTCCTCCGAAAATATAATTGCATACATTTTCTATAAAGAAATATGTCTCTTGAATCATTCAAACAGATTTTTAATCCTTTCTGTTTGTATATGAATATCATGTTGGCTCATTCTCTATTCTATTTTAAGACTAGAGTATAGTGGTGTGTACTTACTGATATAAGTATCAGTATGAATACTATTGTATATACGAAATTAAAATCAACTATATAATTATTAATTACTGACAAACGATTAAAGTTATTAAGATAATCGACCAGTCTTAGAAAAATACAAAGGCGGATTTTACAGTTTGTAATCTCCGCCTTTTTTCTGATGTTGCAGTTACCAAGCCGCAGATCATGA
>Ga0302185_10000095_pt1 | contig 68745 bp, 64 predicted proteins | sample II_Bog_E1_1_FD_200231 | JGI IMG/M metagenome (GOLD analysis project Ga0302185, IMG submission 200231) | Peat permafrost microbial communities from Stordalen Mire near Abisko, Sweden - II_Bog_E1_2 | ecosystem: Environmental > Terrestrial > Soil > Wetlands > Peat | place: Sweden: Abisko... | reverse complement strand
TTTGCGTTTTCGCTAATCTCATTATACTAAGGATTGGTGCTATTTTATTGTCAATATAACAATAAAATAGCAGTCTTATTAGATTTTTCAAGGATTTAGCCCACTTTTACAGGTGGGAAAGTTGAGTTATTTACATATTAAAAATTCATAAACTATAGGCGGATTGATAGACCATACGTAATAACGGTAGAAAGATTATGTATTTTAATTCAAAAAACAAAAGCGTGTAATATTGTTTCAGCGCATTTACAATTTTTTGTTCAAGATTGAACCAACCTTCCAAAAGGTATTCAATCTATAGAATATCTTTTGCCTCAGTGCTATAGTGTAAACTATTATAATAATAAATAAATTGAGGTGATTTACAACATGTCAAGATTTTTAGGATTGGATGGTATAAGAACCATTGCCTGCTTGCTGGTAGTTTTTCATCACATGGTACAACGTTTTGGTGTACCAGCAACCAATGAATTTTTAGCGGCGCTCCAGCGAGTTTTTTTAATTACGGCTCCAGCGGGCGTCAGTATTTTTTTTGTTTTAAGCGGTACCTTGCTTGCCTATCCTTTTTGGAAGCACTATTTAGATAATCAAACTCTGCCAAATTTACAAGAGTATACATTACGGCGGGCTGCTCGTATTATACCTGGTTTTTATCTTGTCATCGCCTTGTCTCTGTTGTTAGAAATGTTATTTTTACCAAATTCACCCAACCGACTTTTGCGCTGTCTGACTGCACTTACATTTACGGGCGGATTCTATTATACAACTTTTTTCCCTGTACCAGAATTAAACGGACCATTATGGTCCATTAGTTTTGAAGTTCTTTCATATGTACTTCTGCCATTTTGCATGACTGGCTTATTTTCCTTAGGAAAACACCATACCTTTCGTAAAGCTCTTTATTATTGGTGTGTAATATTACTGGTAATTTTGGGTTTAAATGCCCTCATTCAAATATATTGCCAGCCGGATAACATCAACCGTGGTTGGCAATATGGTGTTGTGGGCGGTGCCAAATATTGGATGCCGAATTACAACCCAATCGGTTTTTTCGCCCACTATATAATCGGAATTTTTGCTGCGGGCTTTATGGTCTGGTTCAGTAAACATCAAATAATTCGGGAAAAATCAGCTGATTTTTATTGTTTCGATTTACTTTCTCTCGCTGGTTTACTTGCATTTATAACGATTTTATGGACACAAAAAACAACTCCTGATTTTGGTTTTAGCTGGCAAAACCAACCATATTATTATCCATTTCTTGCTTTAAGTATAGGCATAGTCATTGCAACTGTTCCTTATAGTAAAATTATTGGTCATATTTTGGATAATTCATTTTCTCGTTATACCGCTAAAATTTCCTTTGGCATTTACATTTGGCATTATATTATAATGACTCTGGTAATAGTATTTGCTGCACCACATCATATTCCCTCTCCCCTTAAAGATTTTTCCAGTTGGCTTACTATTATGGGCATTTCTTTAATCTTAACCTACACAGTTGCTTCTTTGTCCTGGTACTACCTAGAAAAGCCAATCTTGGATTTTACCCATCAAAAACTTAAGCACGCCAAATAAACAAGGGCTATGGAGCTACAAATAAATCTGCGACTCCACAGCCCTTGTTTTATAAAGATATAGTTGATATATATATGGCATTAAACACTTTATATGGCAATCGTCAGTAATGGGGTATAGGGCTCCGTGGCGTTACGTAGGAAACAAACGATGCCCTTACCCCATTCCTGGCAGCCTGATAGATTAGATATAATTTCTTTTATGCGTTTTCTATATAGCATGGAAAAATTTGTTCATGCTTTATTTTTTTGTTCTGTAAGATAATACACAAAGGCAATAAGGGGCATACTCAGCCCAATGATAGATGTCAAAAACCATCCATAATGTGCATAAGACCAGCCACCTATAGCAGAGCCAACGGCTCCCCCTAGGAAAAATATCGCCATAAAAATACCATTCAGCCGCCCTCGTATTTCACTTCCCAACGAATAAATAGCGCGCTGTCCTAAAATTAAATTTCCTGAAACCGCCATATCTAAAACAATAGCAGCCACAACCAAAATAGGTAAAGCAAAAACCGTATTTTGCAAAAAATATGTCAGCAAAAAAGCAAATGATCCGAGTACAAAGGCTGCCCCAGTCAAGCAGCGTGTCCACCCGCGGTCAGCGAGTCTTCCCGCGATTGGAGCAGCAATCGCACCAGCAACTCCAGCTAAAGAAAACAAAGCTATACCATTTTGCGATAAAGCAAAAGCGTCCGCTAACCGCAAAGGCATAACTGTCCAAAAAAGACTAAAGGCACTAAATAAAAAAGCTTGGTAGATGGCACGACGTCTTAAAATAGAAATTGTTTTAAAAAGACTCCATAACGATTGGATCAGTTGCCCATACTTCATCGTAGGTACTGGATTTCGTTCGGGAAGATATTTTCTAAGCATGATCATGATTAATACAATCAAAACAGCCGCTAGAATAAATACGGCATTCCAGCCCCATGCTGCCGTAATAAAGCTGGCTACGGGTCTTGCCAACATAATACCAAATAATAAGCCACTCATTACATTTCCTACGGCACGACCTCGCTGTTCATCTGAACTAAGATAAGCAGCATACGGAACTAAAATTTGAACAGCAACTGCACCTATGCCAACAAAAAAAGATGCTAAGAAAAACATGCTTGCTATTGGCACTGCGACTATAGCCGCTAATGCCAGTAAAAGAATCACTAATACTGCCAAAATTAATTTTCTATTTTCTATTAAATCACTGAGTGGTACGATAAATAGAAGACCGAGTCCATAACCAATTTGTGTCAGCGTAACAATCAGTCCTGATAGCTGCGCTGAAATACCCAATGCTAGGCTGATTGGTCCAATGAGTGGCTGTGCAAAATATAAATTTGCTACGATAACACCACAGGCTATCGCCAGCATGAACATCAACCATTGAGGAAGTTTTTGATTTTCGTGAGAGTTTATATTCATTATTTTTACCTCTTTTCATTATTAATCAAATTAACAAAAACTGGACGTTTAGTTTTGTTAATTTATATAATAAACTAAACGTTCAGTTTTGTAAAGTTTTTTATTTGCTTTCCTAATTTGGTTTTATTTTATATAATGTACGTATAGTTTTTATAATAAAAACCATAAATATGGAGGTTTTTTTTTGAATAAAAAAATGGGACGACCTCGTAGCACGCAGACAGAACAATCCATACTAACCGCTGCTTATGATTTGCTGCTCGAAAATAATTTTACTGCAATAACCGTTGACAAAATAGCGGAGCGAGCTAAAGTTAGTAAAGCCACAATTTACAAATGGTGGCCTAATAAAGCCGCGGTAATCATGGATAGTTTTATGGCAACGGCTTCGGCAAAACTTCCACCGCCTAACACAGGTTCGGCTATTAAAGATATTACGATCCAAGCAACAAAATTGGCAAATTTTCTAAATACGCACGAAGGAAAAATTTTAACAGCCTTGATTGGGCATGGGCAATCAGATGCCGGTCTGGCAGAAGCCTATTTACAACGCTATTTCAAACCACGTCGTCTTGATTCTTATCATATTTTAGAGTCTGGTATTGCCTCCGGCGAATTTAGAGCAGATATCGACATTGAGTTATCAATTGATTTAATTTATGCTCCAATATTTTATCGATTGTTAATAACGCGTGAACCTGTAGACGATCTATTTATCAACAGTGTAATACGGACCTTACTACTAGGCATTCAATGTCCACTACAAAAAAAAGAACATAAATGACAAAAAGATAACTCACATTCTATAAAAGAATTATGAGTTATCTTTTTTATTTTCACTACACCTTAGTGCATCTATGAAAATGAATTATCAAAATGGTGATATCATTTTTGCAATATGAATATTTGTATTTTTAGATAAATCAATAAATTCACCATCCAAAGTTTTTACAATCGGCAAACTATAGGCACTGGAATTAAAAAAGACGATTTGTGCTTCTTTCCCATTTGAAAGCATAATCCAATTATTAAGCAAGCTGTTCTTTATCTGACTAATAAAAGCCATGCAAATTTTTAAATCAAATTTATCAAACATACCTGCAGTAATTGTATCTAGGACAGGAAATGGATTATTACACGTATCCTTATAAGCTACGTTATGAAAAAAATCAGCTATACCAATGACTCTGGCATAAGGATGAATCTTATCGCCTTGTACCCCTGTTGGATACCCACCACCATCAGAACGTTCTCTATGCTGTACAATTCCCAAAATAACTTGATTAGAAAGTCCTTGTGTCTTTTTAAGCAGCATCGCCGTTTTTGCCAAATCAGTCTTTATCCGCAAATCATCAATCGAATGCAAAGATAAATTTCCTATATCATGCAGCAAACTTGCCGTGACAACGCCCGCAACATCAGCTTCACTCCATTTCAGCTGATGGGCAATCATTCCCGAAAAATAAGCTACCATAACAGAATGACGAGGAATAAAGTCGGTCAGGGTCGCTTGATTGATAAGTAAGGCATTCATCACTTCAAAACTATGAACCGGACTAATTGCCGAACAAATAAGCTGCACCGAATTTCTTATCTGTGCAACAGGAATAATATCAAATTTACGGACAATATCAAAATTCACGCCTACCGTTTGAACAATTTCATTTTGTGCATTCAAACAAGCTATACACTCAAGACTTTCTGCTGGTCTTTCTGCTAATGTTTCCACTGGCTCAGCCTCTTCTTCGACTGAATCAACAAAAACACTTTGGACATCCCATGTTATCAATAAAGCAATATGCCGTGGTGTCAGTTCTACAGCCTTACCGAGTAATACCTTTCCATTCAGTGAAAGTGCCACATCTGCCAAGATCATTCCCGGTGTCAAATTGTCTACTGGCATTAATTTAGCTACCATACATCCATGTCTCCCTTCAATCAAGAACATTGATATCCTATCAATGCACAGCAAAATCAATATTATATATAATCTACTTCTATAAATTGAGTTCTATTTTTTGTATAAATCTACATATAATTCAATCGCTTTAATATAGTTATCGGTTATTTGGTGAAAGACTTAATAAAAATACATTTTTTATACAAAAAATAGAACTTTTGTCTGACTAGAATAATCTACCATAAGTAGAAGAGCCCTTTACACCGTGCAGATCCCATATTTTGGAAGCAATTCGTTTAATATATACGTACGATGAATTTGCAAAGCATCATGAAATAATTTCCAATCAGACAGCAGAAAAGCATCGGTATATTCGACAGTTTGTTCCAGTTGATGAACATCTAATTCTGTTCCCAAGGCAAGATATTCCCATGATTTTTTGCCTTGCTTATAATATTCTGGTATTTCATCAACACCAGGAATAGAATGACTATTTATTTCTCGCTGCCAGTCAGTATGTCGTATCTCCGTTTCATGACCGGTAAAACTCGTAAATGTTTTTCGCAAAATTTGTTTTTGTTCCTCAGAAAGCCCAATCGTCATATCAAACATTGTTTCAATCTCACCTGGAATCGTACCTTGTTTGAACAAGCATAAAGTCTTATAAATATGGTCCGCTGCATCAATAAAAAGCTCTATATTATTGCGCTTAAGAAAATTTTCCGCTCCAATGCCTGGATCTCTTCCATCTTCATATTCAAAAGACCATTCGCTCACATAAGGTAAATCGGGATAAGTAAGCACAGCCCCATGACCTAATGGCAGACAAGTATTGATCCAAGCATGGGTTTTATCTTCAGCTTTAAGAATAAACTCATCGACAACTTTTACAATTCCTGTACCGCTTTCTTTATATTGTAAATTTTTAATTTGATTCTTTTTACTGATGATTCCTGAAAATCCTTGATGTGCCCAGCTATCGGCATAGATATGGAGGGTGATACCCAAACGGTGGAGATCTGTCCGGCTGCCTTTTTGTTTTAGACATTCTAATACCATTTCGCGACCTATATAGCTGTTTGGATAACAAATTAATCGATCCATCATATCTCGCTCTGCTGCCTGTCCAACAGGTAACCCTAAATTACCTGGTAAAAAATGAAAAGGAACCCACACAAACTGATCTTCAATTTCATTTATATTATGGCATAAGTCAAAAGCTGAATGAGCTGAACTCACCCGAGAAAACATGGCTCCATTGGTAAATTTCACTACACCAGAGTGAATGGCATCATCGACATATTGCGAACTATGCGCGATTGTATCGGATTCAGCTACACTATAACCTGCCCATTGTGCTAAAACATAAACTACATCATAATGGAAATCTTTTTGCATTATAACAACTCCCTTAAAATATGTTTCGTATCCAGTTTTAGATTCTCTGGTATTACCAGATTTACTCCTATTTATAAAAACAATCATCCTATTTGTTTACTTCGCTATATTCAGGGACATTTCCTTGTCATTCTTGAAATATATCTATTTTAAGCCCTTTGCTTAGCCTATATAGTTTAACTAAGCCCGTAATATAACTCAGCATTCTTTCATGCAGCCTATCTTATATGTTCAACCTTAACAGAAACTTAAGTATTATTTAACAAATTAATAACATGACCATCTAAATAGCGTGCTATGCTTTTACCGTAATAAAAAACAGTATACTGCTATCTGAGAGGTGATCTTTATTGTTTATTCCCCCAAAAAAGAAAAGTCTATTGCAACTGGTTCAAAGTTTATCCTATTTAGTTCCCTCCCTTGTATTATTTATATGTTTTGTATTTTATCCTTTATTAAAATCAGCACAGCTCAGTCTCTTCAATACCGATTTAATTGGACAAGAAACAATATATATAGGCTTTCAACGCTACATTGATATGTTTTCTTCGCTGCAGTTTCTTCATAGCTTATGGGCAACCTTATTATTTACAATATACACGGTATTACCGGGTATGCTGATTGCACTGGGGCTTGCCTATATTGCAAATTGGCAGTTGCGAGGCATTGCTGTTTTTCAAACAATTTTTGCTTTTCCCTTATCGATTGCCGTAGCTGGAGCATCCATGATTTTCATGATGCTTTTCAATCCCACGGCCGGCGTCTTTGCTTATTTTCTACAAGTATTTCATCTACCAGCAATTTCTTGGTTAGCAGATCCAAATTGGTCGCTTATTTCTGTTTCTCTCGTGGCAATTTGGCGCGGTCTTGGATTTAACATCATTATTTTTCTAAGCGGATTACAATCGATTCCCAAACACTTATATGAAAGTGCCGGGATAGACGGAGCCTCGCCCTGGAGGCAATTCATCGATATTACCTTGCCGCTTTTATCACCAACGAGCTTTTTTGTTTTTATTGTTTCTATTATTAATTCAATGCAGACTTTTGGCGAAATCAATATTTTAACACAAGGCGGACCATCCGAAAGTACCAATGTCATTGTATATTCAATTTATCGTGAGGGTTTTTTTAACTTAAATTATAGTTATGCAAGTGCAGAATCGATTATACTATTCTTTATTATCCTGCTTCTTACTTTATTTGAATTCTGGGTATTGGAAAGAAAGGTGTTTTACCGATGAAAAGTATCCTTCGTTATTTCTTTTTAACAGCAGCCGCTTTTTTCATTCTAGCACCTTTTTTATATGCTGTTTCCGTCAGTTTTGAGACTGCCTCTGAAGCTGCGACTTTCCCGCCTCAATTTATTCCTTCGGGTTTTTATACTGACAGTTACAGCAAAGCTATTGCTACTGCCCCCATTTTTCATTTCATTTTAAATAGTTTCATTGTTTCGCTTTTGGTTACAGCCGGGCAAGTATTTACCTGCAGTTTAGCGGCTTTCGCTTTTGCTTTTTTAGAATTTCCTTATAAAAAATTACTATTTGCCCTATTTCTGTCTACCATGATGATTCCCTGGGAAGCTACCATTATACCGAATTATTTTACAATACGATCCTTGGAATGGCTGGATACCTATCAAGGACTTGCCGTACCATTTTTCGCTTCAGCTTTTGGCACTTTTTTATTACGGCAATATTTCCAAACTTTACCGCGAGAAATTTTTGAAGCTGCCCGCATGGATGGTTGTGGACATTTCCGTTTTTTTATCACGATGGTATTGCCATTATCGCGCCCGGCTCTGGCTACATTAACGGTATATGCTTTTTTAACTACATATAATCAATATCTGTGGCCTTTATTAATAACCAATACCGATAATATGCGAACGGTGCAAATTGGGTTAGCCATGCTGCAATGGGATCAAGGAATCTCTTGGAATACTACAATGGCAGGTATCGTACTTGTATCTTTACCTACCATCCTATTACTGGTCTTAGGGCAAAAACAATTAGTTCGTGGGCTAACGGCAGGATCTACAAAAGGTTAAATACAAAAATATAAGGATGTGACAAAATGAAAAAAAGTTTTTTAAAAAAACTAATTGCTTTAGCAATACTTATTATGACAGTATTTTCCATTAGTGGTTGCGGCACAAAAGCAGAACCAGCCGCTGAAAATAAACCTGTAAAAATCGTTTTTTGGTATGCCGTCGGTGGCAAAGTAGGTGAAGCCACAAAAACACTCGTCGATGAATTCAATGCCTCTCATCCCGATATTCAGGTTGAAGCTGTATTTCAAGGTGATTATGACTCAGCAATTAATAAATTAAAACAATCCATCACTTCGAAGGCCACACCAAATGTAATGCAAGTATATGATATTGGTACACGTTTTATGATTGACAGCAAAGCTGTCGTCCCAGTTCAGAAATGGATTGACCAGGAAAATTTTGACATTTCAGCTTATGAGCCAAATATATTAGCTTATTATACAGTCGATAATAAACTATATTCGATGCCGTTCAATACGTCCACACCAATTTTATATTATAACAAAACAATGTTTAAAGAAGCAGGGTTAGATCCCGAAAATCCGCCAAAAACGTTTGAAGACGTTACAGCTGCGGCTCAAAAACTGACGAGTCGAGATACGAATGGTACTGTTACAAGACCAGGACTTTCACTTGCGATTTATGGTTGGTTTTTTGAACAATTTTTAGCTGAACAAAATTCCCCTTACACAAATAATGGAAATGGTCGTGACAGCCTGACAACCGCCGTTTCTTTCAATTCACCACAAGGAGAAAAAATACTAAATTGGTGGTCCGGTATGGTCAAAGATGGCACTGCTTCCAATATGGGTCGAAAAACAGCGGATACATTAAAAGCTTTCATTGCCGGTCAAACAGCCATGACGATTGATTCTACTGGTAATCTCGGCGATATCATGGACGGTGTGAATGGAAAATTTGACGTAGGTACAGGTTTTATGCCGCATCCAGCTGATGCAAAAGATGGTGGCGTTATCATTGGCGGTGCTTCGCTCTGGATGCTTGCCGGTCATTCAGACCCTGAAGAAAAAGCTTCCTGGGAATTCATTAAATTCATGACAGCAGCAAAGCAACAAGCTTTTTGGCATATAAAAACGGGCTATTTCCCCGTAACAAAAGCAGCTTATGATGACCCTGACCTAAAAAAATATGAAGAAAAATATCCGCAATTTAAAGTTGCGATTGAGCAGCTGCATAATACACCAATTAACCGTAATACGCAAGGTGGATTGCTCGGTGTATTTACGCAGTCACGTCAAGAAATTGAAAGTGCTATCGAACAAGTATTAAATGGACAGAGTACGCCGCGTGATGCACTTCAGAAAGCATCTGATACTGTAAACGGTGCAATCGAACGATATAATCAAACAACCAAGTAGAAAGGAATTGCCCATGGCTACAATAAAACTACAACAAATAAGCAAATCATTTACAGATCATATTGCCGTAGCACCATTTGACTTAACAATCGAAGATGGTGAATTTCTTGTATTAGTTGGTCCTTCTGGCTGTGGTAAAACAACTACGCTTCGCATATTAGCTGGCTTAGAAACGCCAAGTGCCGGACAGCTGTTCATTGATGAAAAAGATATTACAAACTGCGAACCTAAAGATCGTGATATTGCGATGGTCTTTCAAAATTATGCTTTATATCCACATATGAATGTATATGATAATATGTCCTATGCTTTAAAACTGCGTAAATTATCAAAGTCACAAATTGCAGCGACCGTTGAAAAAGCCGCTGCAATGTTAGGACTGAAATCTTTGCTTAAACGCTATCCCCGCGAACTGTCTGGCGGTCAGCAGCAGCGGGTAGCATTAGGTCGGGCTATTGTGCGGCAGCCCAAGGTATTCCTTATGGATGAACCACTCAGTAATCTTGATGCTAAACTCCGTGTTCAAACACGTGCTGAACTGATTGATTTACACAATAAACTCAAAACTACCATCGTCTACGTGACCCATGATCAAGTAGAAGCCATGACGATGGGGACACGAATCGTCATTATGAAAGATGGTGTTATTCAACAAGTTGGGAAACCAATTGACTTATATAACAAGCCCGTCAATCGCTTTGTTGGCGAGTTCATCGGTGCGCCGCCAATGCAATTTTTAAGTGGCTCTATTGCTAAAAATAAAGAAAAACTTATTTTCCACGGAAATGGTTTTGAGCTAAATCTGCAGGGCCAATGTGAACCAATACAAGAAACGTATCTTGGTATACGTCCTGAAAATCTGCACCTGTGTGCCGAAAAAATTTCTGGTTCTTTTTCGGCACAGGTATTGATTGTAGAAAATATTGGTTCAGAAGCCATTATTCATTGCGAAGTGGCGTATGAAAAAATAGCTATAAAAATCCCAGTACCACAAAGTTTGCCAAAAATCGGCGAAATTCTATTTGTGATACCGGGTAAAGGTAATTTGCATATTTTTGCTAAAGATAGCGAAAAATCTATGGCTATTGTACAATTATCGCTTTGACCAACAATCTGGATAGTCACTAAAAATCCCATGAATGTTTAGCTTCTTTACAAAGTTAAATTCTTCCACAGTATTAACTGTATAACTATTAACGCCGATTCCAGCATCATTTGCTTTCTTGATCCATTTGGCATCAAGATAATGCCAATGTGAATGCAGGTAATCGGCGTTTGTTTGTTTGATAAAGCTAAGAACATCTACTGGATAGCAGGAAAATAATACGCCTGTTTTAAAATGATCATCTAACTCTTTAATTTTACATAAAGAAGGGTGGTAAAACGAAGATATGTTGAGTCTGCCATAAAGATCAAAATCTTTAGGTGCAATCGTTTTCATGATATGAATTAATTTTTCTTCAATACCTTCATAAATAACTGGTCCATTTTTGATTTCAACATTTAAATGCAAAGGCGTTTTGACATACCACGTAAAAAACTCAATGAAGGTTGCAATTTTGGTCTCTAAAAAGGACTCATTAAACCAAGAGCCAAAATCAAATTGTTTCAGCTCTTGCAACGTAAAGTCACGAATCCAACCGTTTCCATTGCTTGTACGATCAATCGTATGGTCATGACAAATAACGAGTTCTCCATCTTTGGTCATCTGTACATCCAGTTCTATACCATCAACCTTAAGCTCTAATGCTTTTTGAAAAGCAACCATCGTATTTTCCGGTGCATACCCGCGAGCACCGCGATGAGCATAAATCATCATTATAGCTTCCTCCTTGCCTTTAGTAAACTAATACACAAAAACTATTCCTCAATTGACTGGCTTAATTTCTGTATCATAATCACGACCTTGTACCATCCGTTTGCGGCTGGCATTAAACTTTGCGTTAATGATACTTTTCGTCGGATCAAATTCACTGGTCTTTATGTCCACAAGATCCAATACCGTATGAATCATATCATCCGTCATATAAGGCTTATTAACAGCAGCTTGAATCTGCCGCCATTTTTCTGGATATTTCGCTTTAAACAGATCCGATGCCCAGATAATCATTGGTACTTCAAGCATATAGCGATTCGGATTTTCTTCCACATGACCAGCAAAATTACTATTATCATAAATCGTTTCACCATGATCCGGCAAATAAATAACCAGTGCTTCCTGTTCTCTGAACTTATCGATAATACCACTCACAATATAGTCATTATAGTAGATTGCATTCGCATATTGGGCCAAAACAATTTTCTGATCTTCTGTTGCTTCACGCGTAATATCATCTTTCGTAAATTTAGAAAAGCTATACGGGAAACGACTATAATACAAACTGTGCCCTCCCATGAGATGAATCACATAAAAATTTTTTGCTGCTTGTTCTTGCATAGCACTATCTATCATTGGAAGCAATTCTCCGTCTAAGCTGCCAAAATCTTCATGAGAATCACGCAGCCGTGTAAATTCATGTTTTGTACTCCGTTTTGCATAAAGCTGGGCCACATTTCCCCAAATACCCGAACTTTCCTGATTAGACAGCCAAAATGTCTTATAGCCGGCGTTATTCATGACGTCAATCAAATTATTATACTCATACCATTCTTTATCTGATTCATAGTCAGCAAAGGTAAATAAATCGCGTAGTACAGCAACCGTCGTTGAATGCGGGCTTATACAATCCGTAAATACACTGATTTCATTTTTGCGTTTCAATTCATCTAAATTAGGTGTGTTTGGTAAATCATAGCCATATAAATGCATGTGATGGCGGCTCGTTGCCTCCCCTAAAATAAATACCACCTGCGGAATTTCACTTTTATTATCCGTAATACTGCTCTCCACATTCAGTTCCGAAGACAATTGTTGATAAGCTTCAATATTATTAATTGCCGTCTGCAGTGATTCATACGTACGTTGCACGGGCAAATCCAGGGATCCATTTTCAAGTAAGCCTACATAAGCTGTACAAATACGCAATGTTGCAATACTGCTTACCATTAGTACTAAAAAGACAAGACGATTTTGCCTGCGTCGACTTATTTTGATACGAGCTAAAAGACGATATCGCTGCACAAAAACTAAAAATAAAATCATCCCCACCAATGCTGACAGACCTTGAACTCCAATATACATTTTCCAAAACTCAACCGCCTCCTGTGAGTTCGTTTCCAAAACAGCATTTATAATTCCTGCACCAACTAATGCTTTATAATTATACATAGCAAACATTTCAATAACAAACGGGACCCCACTGATGAAAATTAAAATTCCCTTTAACACATTTTTTATTTTAACCGTAGGGAAAATTTGCAATGCCATAGTCACTGCCGTCACTGCCATAAAGAGGCTGAATCCATACTCAATCACAAGCTCTATTTCTTTCGCACACAAAAGTGACCAAGCCATTGTCGTATAATTCAATAAAAACAACAAGCCCATAAATCCAAAATTATTTTGAAAAAGCTTTTGCACCCATCCTGCCACACGCAAAAGCTTCCATTTTTTTTGATTTGTACTCACAAATTCAACCTCACTCTACTCTTCTCATATGTTAAAAAGACTATTTTTTTAAACAACTTTAGCATTATCACTATAGCCCATTCTTTTAATTTTTTCAACATTTTTCAGAAAATTCCCGACAGTTTTTTGATTTTCATATAGAAAAAAGACTACCTTATTTTGTAAGGCAGTCTCACACATTTTTTATTTTCGTTCTGCCAAAGCAGACAAATTTCCGTCTGTCGATCCATCAATTTCTTGTTTATTAATACCAAAAGCATAATAACAAATCGTGATGATCAGACAAAAAACGGCTCCCACCAGCAAGGGCAACTGTGTTTCTTCATTAAAGCACATTCCAATAAGAACTAAACATAAAAAAACAATTACAATATAATTACTAATAGGGAAAAATAGAGATTTAAACGGATGATTTTTCATTTCCTCTGTCCATTTTTTCCGAAATTTAATTTGACTAATACATAATACAACCCAAGGAATCATTCCTGGCAAAATACTGGCACTATAAATATAAACAAAAAGCTTCGAATGAGGATATATATAATTTAGCAAAACACCAACCAGCAAACAGGCAATTGTCACTTTAATTGCATTCGCAGGAACACCGTTTTTCGAAATTTTTCCCAAAAACTTGGGAGCTTGTCCATTTTCAGCTAACGTATAAAGCATTCGACCAGCACTATAGATTCCACTGTTACAGCCCGACATTGCCGCTGTAAGCACCACAAAATTAATGATACCAGCTGCCGCCGCAATACCTATTTTGGCAAATGTCAAAACAAATGGACTGCCTAACGTGCTGATTTGATTCCACGGATAAATTGTTGTAATAACAAAAATTGCTCCAATATAAAAAATCAAAATACGCCAAATAATATTTTTCGTTGCCTTTCTAAGTGTATTTTGCGGATCTTGTGCTTCACCAGCTGTAATACCAACCAATTCAACGCCTTGATAAGAAGCAGTTACCAGACATAACGCAAAGACAAACCCTTGCCAGCCACCGGCAAAAAAGCCACCGTTATTATACAAGTTTCCTAGACCAACAGCCTGCCCGCCATTACCAAAGCCAAAAAATATCATACCAAAGCCAATCAACAGCATCGCTAAAATAGTCACAACTTTAATCAAAGCAAACCAAAATTCACATTCACCATAATATTTTACAGAAGCTAAATTAGCAGCGGCGACAATGCCCACGCCAATCAGTGCTGGCAGCCAAGCTGGCAGATCTGTAAACCAATAATTCATATAAATACCAATGGCCGTGACTTCTGACATACCGACAGTTACCCATAAAAACCAATAACACCAAGCCGTCAGATAACCAGCCCAAGGACTGATGTACTTATTAGCATATGTTGCAAAAGAACCTGTAACCGGTTCTAAAAAAAGCATTTCTCCCATAATACGCATGACAAAAAACATTACAGCTCCAGCCAAAGCATAAGCAAGCAGCACGGATGGTCCCGCCCATTGAATCGTACTTGCTGACCCCATGAATAACCCTACACCGATCGTACCGCCTAAAGCAATCAATTCAATATGGCGTGCTTTCAGACCACGACTTAATTCTTTCTCTTCCACCAAACGTTCCCCTCTCAAATCGTAATTAAATAAAACATTAAAACAATATTTGTCTTGTTACCATAGACTATTTTACTCTTTTATACACATTCTTGCAAAAAAAATATTAAATTTATTAAAATATATAAAGAATTATAAAAATATTTTATTTCCATGTCCTTTTCTCGTGGACTATCGCTAAGGAATACAAGCAAACAATAAATTCTAAATTATTTAAGTACCCTTGTAAATCAAGTGATAAAATTTACCGAACCTATTTTTATGAGAAAAGTCCCCATTCACAAGCCAGCAGCTTCATTAAAAATGTACTCTCATAAAAAACATTTGTTTGAAAATAATTTTGTTCTTTGCCTGAATACATTACAACTCACAAATCAATATTTTCAATACTTTTATTTCAATAAAATAAGGAGTGTCGCAGAATATCCCAAATTTGCTTTCTGCACAAATTAATTCATTTTTTTATCGTCCAGTAATAAAATACTTAGCATGAACAACCCAACATCCTTATTTACAAAAATTTCATTATCAATATTTATAAAGATATCACCTCACCGTCGCTCATAAAACATTTATGAAAGAACAAAGAACATGCATTATCTTATATAGAATTCAATTCTATATAAGATAATGCATGTTCTTTTTACAATCTATATTATTTTTCGTCTTTGATTGCCGATTCAAGAGTATGCCATGATAAAACAGCACACTTCACCCTTGCCGGCATATTCGAAATGTTTTTTAAAGCAATGGCTTCATCTAAAATTTCCAAATCATCATCATCCGTAATTTCACGTTTAATCATACCTAAAAAGGTATCAATGAATTCTTGTGCTTTTTCAACATTTTGTCCACGAATCAGATCAATCATCATCGAGGTAGATGCTTGGGATATTGCACAACCGATTCCCGTAAAGGCTGCATCCTCAATCACACCATTATTCACTTTCAGTTCTAAAGAAATTTCATCGCCACAGCTTGGATTTCGTCCCTTTAGCACAATCGTCGGTTCCACTAAATGTTTTTTATTGCGACCCGATTTATTATGCTCGGCAATCATTTCTGTATAAACACCACTAAGATCCATAACCTAATACTCCTCTCACACGGCTTAGGCTGTCAATCAGCTTGTCTATGTCCTCACGTGTATTATAAAAATAAAGACTAGCCCGGCACGTTGCATTCACACCTAAATACTGCATCAATGGATGCGCGCAATGATGACCAGCACGAATTGCAACACCATCGGCATCTAAGATCGTTGATACATCATGAGGATGTATATCGGCAACATTGAAAGCAATAACACCTGTTTTAACCGATAAATCGTCGCTGCCATAAAGTGTAATATAAGGAAGTGCCTTTAATTTTGGAATGGCGTATTGAATCAAATCCGCTTCAATCGCTTCTATTTTGTCGAAGCCAATTTTCCCAATATATTCAATAGCCGCTGCGAGACCTGCCGCGCCCCCGACATTTTGCGTACCAGCTTCAAATTTAGCTGGAAGCGGTGCAAAGGCCGTCTCTTGCTCCCATACATAATCAATCATATCACCACCGCATAAAAATGGCGGCATTTTGTCCAGAAGTGCTTCTTTTCCATAAAGTACCCCAATTCCCATTGGTGAAAGCATCTTATGACCCGAAAAAACAAGAAAATCAATATCTAAAGCCTGTACATCGACTTTAAAATGCGGTACACTTTGTGCCCCATCCACGATCACGATAGCACCTACACTGTGGGCTTTTTTCACAATATCAGCGATCGGATTTATAATCCCCAAAACATTCGAGACTTGCGTTACCGCAACAATTTTTGTTTTATCAGTAATTTTCGCAGCAATCTCTTGTTGTGTAATGCGTCCCACCGAATCCAGATATATATATTTTAAAGTAGCACCTTTGGCTTTCGCCACCTGTTGCCATGGCACAAGATTACTATGATGCTCGGCAATCGAAATTACAATCTCATCGCCAGCTTCAATAAAATTCATTCCATAGCTATAGGCTAATAAATTTAAAGATTCTGTCGCATTTTTCGTAAAAATAACTTCATACGAGTTTGCCGCACCAATAAATTTTTGTACCGTTTCACGAGCACCTTCATATATTTCTGTAGCCTTAACGCTTAAATCATACGCCCCACGATGAGGGTTGGCATTAAATGTCGTATAATAGTCATCAACGGCTTGAATTACCGCTAAAGGTTTTTGCGTTGTTGCCCCATTATCTAGATAAACCAGCGATTTGCCATTCATTGGTTTTTGTAAAATTGGAAAATCTTTTATATATTCATTCGGCATCGCTCAACCGCCTCCTAATATAAGTCGAAATTTGTGTTTTGATTTCAGGCACGGGGATTTTATCAAGCGCTGGCTGAAAAGAAGCTTCTACAACTAATTTTTCTGCATCACTCAAACTAAGACCCCGGCTCATAAGATAAAATAATTTATCTTCATCCATCTTACCGATGCTGACGGCATGATGACCTTCAACATCTGATTCACCCGAAAGCATAAGTGGTACGGAACGATTTCGCACGTTAGGACTGAGCAGGACAATTTCTTCCGCTTCATTGCCCACCGCGCCGCGCGAACCTTTGAGAAAATCCAATGTACCTCTAAATGTTTTTTGGCTTTTGTCCATCAGTGCACCATGAATTTCCATCGTACCGATTGATTTTTTACCTTGGTGTGAAACTACATAGTTCATATCCAATTTACGTTCTTTATCACCAAAGTAAATAGACTGGACCTGCACAACGCTGTTGTCACCTGCTAAGTTCGTCTTGCAGCTGGTAATCGTCTGTGCTGCGCCAAGTTCAACCGTTGTAATGTCCACCTGTGCATCCGACTCCACAAATACGCCAATTGCATCTAGGTGAATATCCTGATCGGATAACATTTGTACTTTAACCAAATGAACGATGGCACCCTGTTCTGCGTAAACTTGGGTAATTCCATTATGAAATCCCTTGGACTCATCTGTCGATTGATAGCCAATGACGATTGTCGCTTCACTGTTCTTGTGAGCAAGAATCAGATGATGATCAACAAGCGTCTTGTCTTGATCATCAAGCTCATATTGAAGCAACATCGGTTCTTTGAGCTGATCATCTGCTGCTATTTCGATGCAAAAACCACTGTTTTGATTGGCTTGCACAAATTCTTGCAATTCTTCATTTAGCCCTGCATTCAGTTCGTTCAAGACTGGATATTTTTGATTTTGCTGATCCAGCTTTGTAATTGAAACAGCCGAGTTGCTTATCTTAAGCGGCTGCTTTTTATAGGTCCCGATTGCTGGGATTTCATTTTCCAGCTTGGTTCCATTAACCCCCAACCAGTTCCAAGTCTGTACTGGAATAGGATTTACAATTGTATTATATTTTTTCATACTATCCTCCCCTATCCCATCGTACCTTCAAGTTCAAGATTAACTAAGTTATTCATTTCCACCGCATATTCGAGTGGCAGTTCTTTCGCAATTGGTTCCACAAAACCTCTGACGATCATTGCTTTTGCTTCTTCTTCACTAATGCCGCGGCTCATCAAGTAAAAAATGGCCTCATCACTGATACGACCAATTTTTGCTTCATGGCCAATATCTACTTCATCATTTAAAATATCCATAACCGGCAGTGTATCCGAACGAGAAATATCATCCAGCATCAACGATTCACAGTTAACCGAGGATTTCGAATGATGCGCATTTGGAGCAACTTTAATGGCACCACGATATACAACAACCCCACCATCTTTGGAAATAGAACGCGTACTAATATTGGAAGATGTGTATGGTGCCGCATGAATCACAGCCGCACCTGTATCCAATGTCTGCCCTTTCGCGGCAAACGTAACACCCGTAAATTCTGCCCGGGCATGCTCGCCACGCAAAATACTACGCGGATACAGCATCGAAATTTTCGATCCAAACGATCCCGAAACCCATTCAATCAAACCATCTTTATCAACTAAAGCACGTTTCGTATTGAGATTCAACATATTACGCGACCAGTTTTCGATTGTTGAATAACGAAGCCGCGCCCCTTCTTTTACATATAACTCCACACAACCAGCATGTAAATTGGTGACATTATATTTTGGTGCCGAACAACCTTCGATAAAATGAAGGCTCGCCTCTTTATCGACAATAATCAACGTATGTTCAAACTGACCAGCTCCTGGAGAATTTAAACGAAAATACGATTGCAGCGGAATATCAACATGCACGCCAGGCGGTACATAAACAAAAGAGCCCCCTGACCATACTGCACCATGCAATGCGACAAATTTATGATCTTTCGGTGTCACCAGCTGCATAAAATATTCCTTAACCATAGATTCATAGTCGCGAAGCGCACTTTCCATATCCGTATAAACTACACCCTGCTTTACTAGGTCTTCTTTAATACTATGGTAAACAACTTCTGAATCATATTGCGCACCGACTCCGGCGAGTGATTCTTTCTCTGCTTGTGGAATACCCAAACGATCAAAAGTATTTTTAATATCTTCTGGGACTTCTTTCCAATCGCCTTTCATTGTCGTGTCAGGACGAACGTAGGTAACAATATGATCCATATCCAGTTCATCAAGGGCTGGTCCCCAGCTAGGAAGTGCTGTATTATTATAAACCTCAAGCGACCGAAGCCTGAAATCCAGCATCCAATCCGGATCATTTTTTTCTTTTGAAATTGCTCGAACGATATCTTCCGTCAAACCTTGATTTGCTTTATAACTATAGCGATCTTCATTTTTTATATCATAAAGACTACGCTCAATATCTTCGACAAATGTTTTTTTCTTATCCATAAAATTAGATCACCTCACTTATATCAATTCTAAATTAAAAAACCCTATTCAGACCTTCATTATTTTAAATGAAGGAAACCATTTTCACTAATTTCATCAATAAGAGCGGCATCACCATGTTTAATAATCTTCCCATCCATTAAGATATGTACATGATCCACTTTTAGATGTTCTAATATCTTTGTGTTATGTGTAATAATCAAACAAGAATTTTCTTTGGTATGAAAATGTTTTACGCCTGCCGATACGATTTGTACTGCATCGACATCAAGCCCAGAATCCGTTTCATCGAGCATTGCCAGTTTGGGATTAATCATCATCATTTGCAAAATTTCATTGCGTTTTTTTTCACCGCCGGAAAAGCCAACATTCATATAACGAGATGCATAAGACTCATCCATTTTTAGAGTTGCCATCGTTTTTTCTAATGATTTTTTAAAAGCCATTATTTTTATATTTTCGCCATCAATCGATTTTTTTGCTGTCCGGAGTAAATTTTCCACCGTAATACCAGGAATTTCTTCTGGATTTTGAAACGATAAAAAAAGACCCCTTCTCGCACGTTCATACGTTTTAAGTGTTGTAAGGTCTTCTCCTTCAAAAGCAATCGATCCTGCGGTTATTTCATATTTTGGATGTCCCATAATTAAATTCATCAATGTAGATTTCCCTGAACCATTTGGACCTAAGATGACATGAATCTCACCTTTATTTACTTGAAGATCTAGACCCTTCAAGATTTCTTTTCCGTCAATGGCTGCATGTAATCCACGTATTTCTAAAAATTTTTCTGCCATTTTTACACCTCTTATTCTAGCAATCATCTGCATTTTATATTAAAAGTAAACTATCCTTATCGAAATACTAGGAATTAAATTTATTGTATTGCTTTTTTTATCTGCTGTCAAGATATGCAATAAACCCAAATCGCAGATTTGTACCTTTTATTATTAATATCATTTATACTTATTCTTTTCTCAGTTACACTGCGATAATCTCAGACAGCATCCAGCCCATATAATATAAGGGTCTACAAATTCTTTATAGGAAACAATTATAAATCTAGTATGAATCTACGGGGTTTTTCTCTGCTTACAATAATTTTATTTATCGTGAATTATTATTAAATAAAAATCAATATTATTTATTTAATCTTTCAATGCATACAAAAATGAGCTATACCTTAACCATTTTCATCTCTATTATCGAATGCCAAAACCAACATGCTAAAAATCATTGCCTGCAACCTAGGTGAATGCTATAGTAAAATAAAGTGCGTGGGGGAGGTTATATACGATGCTCGATCCAACAAGAATCATTTTATATTTAACTGATCTCGTTTTTTTGACCACGAATATTCTTCTTTTGCATATTTTTTTGCAGCCCAAAAAGCCATTATGGTTCCAAATGCTGGCTTTTATTTTAACGGCTGCCATTATTTATTTTCTACGGCTTATTTTAGAACCGGTCTTGCCAAACTTTGCTTTGCGAGGTTTTATTACGGGTCCCTTATATTTGATCACCTGCTTTGCCTTATTTACAGACACACCACAAGCGGTGGTTTTTGTTTTTTTTATGATTTATTCTCTAACACAATTCATTTACTTGATTTTTATGCATACCGGTCAATACTTTTTTGCCGAATCCGCTGATACATTTGTAATACTTGGACTCGCTGTTGAACTTTGTGCTCTTCCTTTAATCAATAAATATGCGGCACCGCTGATTAAAACAATACTCAAACTAATCAATCAAAAAAATCCTATTTTTATTGTATTTCCATTTCTAGCTTTTTTATTATTGGCATTTTATGGTGTATACGGAACTTATTCTGTACTTTCTTTTGTTCCCTTAGTAATAGCTACCATCCTTATTTTCTTCGCCTACTACCTAATTGCATTATCAATCGACCAAACCATCCAGCAAGGTCTCCTACTCAAACAAATAGCATTGCAGCGAGATCATTATCACAGCCTAAATCAAAGTATTGCGGCAGCCAAAGCCTATAGACGTGATTTACGGCAACATTTAGTAATTCTTTTAAACTTTTTACGCAAAAGCAACACCTGCGCAGCAAAAGAATATCTACTGCAATTATGCAAAATATCAGATGAAAATATAATTCCAACTGTCTGTCAAAACCAATATATTGACGCCCTTGTCTGCCATTATATAAAATTTGCCAACCAAAACCATATTGCCTTTGTCACAAAAATTGATTTATGTGTGATTATTGGCAATGCCTTGGAAAATGCTCTTGAAGCCTGCTTTAAAATTAAAGCAGATGAATCTCGCTTTATTGATCTCACGATCAAATTGCACAAAGGTTACATTATAATCAAAATCACAAACTCCTTCAACGGCTTCGTCAATCAGCAAAATAATATTTTCTTTTCCACAAAAGAATCAACCGAACAAGGTCTTGGTCTTTCCAGTATCAATACATTAGCCAGCAAACATCAAGGTCGCTGCCTGATAACAATGGAACCTGCCATCTTTAAGTTGTCGGTATCACTAAAGCTGCCTGAAGCACCTGCAAAATAATATTTAATACAACTGCATCGTATCAACCTTGTTTTAATATCAATGAACGCTTATCTATGGCACGATCGGTCGCCAAAATACCATCTAAATGGTCATATTCATGCTGAATCAATTCCGCTAAATCACCTTCTAATAAAGTGCTTTGCGGTTTACCAAGAAAATCTGTATATTCAAGCCGGCAGCGTTTGAATCGCTGTACCTTGACCAACAAATTGGGAAAGCTCATGCAATCATCCCATAACTCTATCATCTCCGTATCCGAAAAACGCAGACTTGGATTTACCAAAAGTTTAGGTTTGCCTATATTCAAATAAATAATCCGCTTCATTACACCAATTTGTGGTGCCGCTACAGCCCGCCCCGCTTTGTAAGTATTCCGAAAATCCATTAAAGTATCATGAAGATCTTTCATAACCGCTTCCAGCATAGACCATTCTTCGACCAAAACAGGTTTTGCTATATCGTAAAGACATGGATTACCCAATTTAAGTATTGCTTTCACTGCCATTAAAATCATCCTCCTAATATACATTGTATAAAAAGCAGACAACTTTTCAGTTATCTGCTTTTTATTTTCTATTTTATATGAATTAAGCCCGGGGCTTTAAGTATTTATAAATTGTATAACGAGAAATATTTAATTTTTCAGCGATAATCGGAATGCCCTTTGTAAAATCAAAAGCACCACGTTCCATAAGTAATTCAATCATTTTGAGACGATCATCCCGCTTAAACATAACGACTGGCTTTCCCACTATTTTCAAACATTCATCAAAAATATCCTGCAATAAATTCCCCGATGAAGAAATAGCTTCTTCAATTGGTTGCCCAACCGCCGTAAATTCTTCTAAGGATGCTTGTGCCATAGCCAAATGCGTATAATCATAATTGATACCTAATGCATAATGATAATCCTCACCACGTAAATGAAACGTTGAACTTTTAAGCAATCGTCCATCCTTCGTCTTACCTAAACAATTTATCAAATCTTTTCCTTCAAAAAAGTCATCTACTTCTTTAACTCCCAAAAGCGTCAGGCTTTCACCCTGTTTACGCTGTGTTACTTGCCCATGATAGATGGAGACAATCGATGATTTTTTATTATTCATATCGTGAATCAACGTCTCACAAGAATTGCCAAACATGTCGGCCAAACCAGCCGCAACTCGGTTCAAAAATTCTAAGGCTTCTTTTTTTTCCAAAACTGCCACCGCCTTCTCTATATAAAATAACATTTGTCGCAGTTTTTTTCAATTCAATTATTTACGCTAACACTTACAACGGCTGGTTCAGCAGTATATGTATTGGCAATACGATTTTTGAAAAAGCTTAAAATTAGCGATATTATAACAATCGACAATGCTGAAAATAAAGTATCCGTTAAACCCACAGCAAATGTTCCTATGCCGATAATAACACTGTCAAAAACCAAATTAAGCCGTCCCGGGTTCCAACCAAAACGCTTTTGCAGATAAACGGTTACAACACCCGTTCCAGCGATTGAACTTCGGCCCGAAAATAAAATAGCGAGTCCAATGCCCATTAAACAGCCGCCAAATAAAGCACCGCCCCACGGTGAAATTACAAGTGCCGGCAAAAATCGTTCTATACCAGTAAAACAAGAAACGATTCCCACCGAAAAAACCGTTGCCACTGTGAAGTTCCACCCCATGCCACGAATCGATAAAATATAAAATGGTAAGTTGACCATAAAAAATACATAATCAAACGGAACCGATAATATATAGGATAAATTCAATGCAAGCCCCGTTGTTCCACCCGTCGTAATATGCGCATGTTTAAAAATCAAAATGCTTAAGCTTATCAATAAACACCCTAAAATAAGTTTTATACCTCGTTTCATTGTCTGCACTCCCTTTGTTTGTTAATGTATCTATCATAAGTCGAATTATTTTCATTGTCAACAAAGTTTGTTCAATATAAACAAAGTGTTTATTTGTAAAAAAGACGTCTATTATAAGCTGCATTAAATATTATATATAGCAAAACTTTAAAAATATTAACACAACATTAATCATTTCTTAACGCAAACAAACGTTATAAACTCTATTCTAGAGTTGAGAAGATGTTCTCAGTGAAGAGGGGGATACTATGAAAAAGTACTATGTCATAGATACCAATGTTTTGCTGCATTCACCGAATGCTTTGTATGCATTTAGTGAACACAATGTCGTGATTCCCGAAGTTGTTATCGAGGAATTAGATCGTTTTAAAAAAGAATCCACGGAACGTGGTGCAAACAGCCGCCATATTAGCCGCATTATCGACCGACTTCGCTTACAAGGCAATTTACTTGAAGGCGTTCCACTGAATGATAACGGCGGCATCTTAATTCTTGAAGCAAACCATACAGCTACACGTATGCCGCCGCACTGGGACAAGTCAAATGCCGACAATCGGATCCTGCAAGTCTGCAAAGGTTTAGCGGAAAGCGGCAATCAAACAATTTTAGTCAGTCGTGATACAAATATGCGAGTAAAAGCCTCCATTTTAAATATTCAAGCTGAAGATTTTCGTAATGACAAAGTTTCCAGTATTGATCAACAATATACCGGACGTGTCGTTGCTTATACGTCTAGCGATATCATCAATGATTTCCACAAAAATGATGCACAAACGATTGATCCAGCAAATTTATATATTTTTGATGAATCCGCCAGCGTCTTAACTTCAACCACGTTCGTCACCAATCAGTTTCTCTTGATAAAATCAACCGACAAAGAGCGTCATACCGCCTTGGGACGTTTTGATGGAAAAAAAATCGTCCATTTACGCTATCAAAAAGCCAATCCTTTTGGCGTTACACCCAAAAATGTCGGGCAGATCTTTATGCAAGAATGTCTCATGATGAACTCTACTGAAGCTCCGCTTGTTATTTTAAAAGGAATCTCCGGAACCGCCAAAACGTTTTATTCCTTAGCGGTGGGACTCCACAATTACATGGACTGCCAGCCAAAAGTATACCAGCATATCCTCATTTGCCGTCCCAATGCCATGCTTGATGAAGGAATTGGCTTTCTGCCTGGTACAGAAGCCGAAAAAATCGAACCTTATATGCGTGCAATTAAAGATAACTTATTTACCTTAATGTCAGGAAACAACTCTACGGAAGAAAAAGATGTCTTGCAAACCGAAGATACAGTCAATATGTTATTTGAAAAACGAATCATCCAAACCGAAGCCCTGGCTTACCAACGTGGTCGTTCTCTGCAAAAATACTGGGTAATTTTCGATGAAATGCAAAACTCTACCCCACGTCAGGCAAAAGCCGTTTTAACCAGACCCGGGCTTGGCACAAAAATAATTTTACTTGGTGATCCGGCACAAATCGATAATCCACTGCTGGACAGCCAATCGAATGGTCTCAGTTATGCGAGTGAAAAAATGATGGGTTCCAAACTCTGCTTTCAAGTAACAATGCTGCCAGAAGAATGTGAAAGGTCTCCGCTTGCCGCCGAAGCCGCCATGCGCTTATAAATCCGCGAGGGACTCCGTTTGCTGCAGCTTGCCGTTGCTAAGTTCAAATATCCGTTCCGCCTGGCTCGCATAAGCCATATCATGTGTAACCAAAATCACAGCAGTTCCCGCATGCTGGGCATTTTTCAACTGCTCGAAAACAATGGACGCCGAAGCAGGATCTAAATCATTCGTGGGTTCATCTGCCAAAAGAATAGAGGGCTCAAATAATAGAGCCCTCGCCAGAGCAACACGGCGCATTTGCCCGAGACTTAATTGTTCGGGCAAATAGTGCCGTCTTTTTTTTAGACCTAAATCTAGCAAAAGCTGTTTGGCCCGATCATATGCGGCAGCGGTTTCCTGCCGAAACAGCCATGCTGGCAATAAGACATTTTCCAATGCAGTAAGAGATCCCACCAATCTGGCTCTTTGGAAAACAAAACCGATATGAGTTTGCCTGATTTTTGCTCGTTCAACAGCCGTTAAATCCAACACTTTTTGACCATTGATTTTCATTCGCCCTTCTGAGGGGTCTTGTAAAAGTCCCAAAATAGATAAAAGGGTCGTCTTACCACAACCCGATTCACCCGTAATTGCTAAGAGTTCTCCCGCCTCAACACGTAAGTTGATTTCATTTAAAATGGTCTCTTCACCATAGTATTTTTTCAGATTTTCTATTTCGAATACAAGCCCCACAGGATAACCTCCTTCTTAATAAAATTCACCGCGTGTCATAATCTCACTGGGTTGAATTGATCGACTGCGGTATGCCGGAATCACCGCTGCAATACTACTAATAAAAAGCAACACCACAAAGATGAAAAAAGCAATCTCAAAAGTAGTCCCTAGTTTCGGATAAAGAAAAGGAAAAGCTTGCTGTGCTTCCATAAACCCTATTGACCAGACAAATAAAATGTAACCAAACAAAAATCCGGTAACGGCTCCGCCTACAGCTAAGAACCCCACTTCTGCAAGAATCATTTTTGCAATATCTGCCCAAGTAGATCCCAAAGCTATATATAAGCCCCATTCGCCCTGCCGTTCTAATGTCAAAGCATACATCCGCGCGAATAGCTGAAAAATCGACGTCAATACAGCTAAAATACCGACAATTGTCAGCAAACCAACAATAGTCGCCAATTGATCATAAATATGCTGTTTCGTTTCAGCCGCCGAGAATACCTGTACATTGCCTAATTTCTGAATATCTGAATGGATTTTTTTTATATCAGCACTTCCATCTATCTCAACCAGAATGCTGGAAATTAAATTGGGGGCCTGATTATGTTCATTCCATACAGATGCCAGTTGTGGTGACTCCACCGCCAGTTGACGTGCTGTATCAATATTCATAAAGATCGACTTATCCAACCCCGTCCCTGTTTGTTCCATGATAGCTGCAACATGAAACGATTTGCCTAAAATATTGATCATATCAGTGGAAAATAGCGGAACATTTACCCCCACTATAATGTCATTATCTGCTAATTCAGCTTGTTTTATATTTTTAACCCAAGGTTCAATGATCCAATCCGTTTTCGCATCATAACCAATCAGTCGTATTGCCTCGCCAATATCACAACACGCTTCCGTTACAGTTTGTGTGAAAAATTGTGCTGTAACCTTATGAACGCCTGCAATGGCTGCTACCTTACTTTCCATGTTTTTGGGCATATAGATATTACTGGGTGATGCACCATATAATATTTGCCCTGGCTCTATGCTTGCATCTCCTGGTACCACCAAAACATCGGCACCTAACCGCTGTTTGGCTATTTCCATCCCCTGCGACACACCGTCTTGTATAAGCAATACTGAAAAAGCTAAACAAACTCCAATAGCAATTGAAAACATCACGGCTGCATTTTGGATGCGATGATGCCATAACGATTTAAAAATAAGTTTCAGCATACAACTTCCCTCGTTTTTACAGATTTCCAAAATTTATAGCACAGTTTGCTTTTTTGAATGTCCAATCAGTATGGACGATGCGCTAAATAATAATAGCCATCTTTATTTATTGCCAAATAATGATCTTTTTTTCAATGTATTTAATTCCGGCATCCATTGTTACACCCAACAGGGCAATCACAACAGCTCCAGCAAAAATCGCCTCAACATTATAATTTTCCTGACTATATAGAATAAACCAGCCTAATCCTGAATCCGCGCCCATAACTTCAACGGCAATCAATAAAAAAAATGAATACCCTGCACTAATGCGTATGCCGGTAAAAATAGACCGCGCCGCCGAGGGTAAAATTATTTTATAAAAAATACTCCATCGTTGTAAATCAAAAGAGCGCGCTTCTTTTAATAATATTTCATCGACATTTCGAACCCCCGCCGCTGTATTAAATACAATCGGCCAAATGCAAACCCAGGCAATAATCGTGATCTTTGCCGTTTCCCCGATACCTAAAAACAAAATAATAATGTGAAACAAAATAAAGGGGTTGACCTGTGAACTAATGTCAAATAAAGGTGCCAAGACAGTCTGTGTTGTACGAAACCAGCCACCCATTAGAAAGCCTAGTGGTATACCAATAACAAGTGCCGCAACGAATCCTCCCAAAGCACGTTCTAAACTTATTAAAGTATGGGTCAACAATTCACCAGAATAAAACAATCCCCCTAGCGTCATGATTACTTTTGAAAAAGCTGGCAAGAGCATTGGATTGACCAAAGAACTATTGGCAACAACTTCCCAAAGTAAAAAAAACAGTATAATTGGCAAATTATGCTGCAATATTATTTTAGTGCGATACATATGCCGCCTCCTATCCACTTTTATTTATGTTTATCCTCATCAGCCTTAAAATTGGGTACATATGCTTTTTGCGGCTCTGTAGTTTCAGCCCCCTTCTCCATGCCAGCACTGTGCTGATGCATATCATGATTCATCGGCAGCGTCCGCACCTGTGTATTGATTTTATGTACTTCATTTCCACCAAAAAAAAGAACTCCGCTGAAAATGAACATAAAACAAAACACGGCGACGCTGCTCACCTGCTTGTGCCGCCGTTTTATATGTGTTTGTTCGGCTACGCCCGTTCGTTCTTGCCAAAACCAACTATAGGTCTGAAACCATAAAATGATCTTATTTAAACTCATGCCTAATAAGATGATAAAAACCCCACCAGCATAGAGCCGTGGAATCTGATATACCATCGCTGAATTATGTACCAGCCAGCCAAGCCCCGCCCCAGCTCCCATCATTTCAGCTGCAATCAACATAAACATCGACATTTGCACCCCTAAACGGATACCCGTAATAATAATTGGCAACGCTCCGGGGAACAAAATATCTTTTATCAAAACACCCGTTGATATATTCATTGACCTGCCCGTTTTAATTAAGATTGGATTCACCGATCGTATGCCTGTAATTGTATGAAACAAAATTGGCCACACCGCCGATAACGATATAATCGCCAATTTTTCCTTTTCACCAATACCAAAAAGCAAAATAAACAGCGGGGCCAAAGAAAAAGGATTGACGTGGCTCAATAAATTAAATAGCCCGTCCAATCGCTTTGAGATTTCCGGGGAAAAAACCTCCAAGAAAAAACCCAATGGCACTGCGATAAAAATTGCTAACAAGAGACCAATCAAAACTCTCCACAGGCTGATAATCGTATTCGTATATAAAATTCCATCTTGCCAGAGTGTTTGTATCGCTAGACAAACAGTGGAAAATGGCGGCAAAAATTGTGCATCAACAACTCCTAGGCGAGGCAGTATCTCCCATAAGTTCAGGAAACAAAAAATCCCAATATAAGGTAATATTTTTACTTTTATTTTATTTATTCGTTCCATGCCCTATACCTTCTTTTACAAAGATGCCGTCGGTGCTATCGAACCTGCTACATCTGTATTGCCGATTCCTTCTTTCACTGCGGATTCTGTATCATTTTGCAGTAATTGCCAAATTTTATGCCGTACCCAGCCAAACTCTGCCGAGGAACGTATTCCGTCACGCGGTCTTGGCAGATCGATCGTTACAATTTCTTTTACAGTTCCTGGATTTGCTGTCATAACCGCTACGCGGTCTGCTAAAAAAACAGCTTCATCAATCCCATGGGTAACGAATACAATCGTCTTTTTTGTTTTTTCCCAAATACGCAGCAATTCCTCCTGCAAAGATTCCCTGGTTTGGGCATCAACCGCGGCAAAAGGTTCATCCATCAGTAACACATCCGGGTCATAGGCCAGTGCTCTGGCAATTGCCACACGCTGTTTCATCCCGCCGGATAATTCATAAGGATAACGGTCAGCAAATTTACTCAACCCTACCAAATCAATATACCGTTCACTAATTGCATAGCGTTCTTTCTCAGGAATTTTTTTTATCTCTAAACCAAATTCCACGTTTTTTCTTACAGTCCGCCACGGAAATAATGCATATCCCTGCAATACAATCCCACGATCTAAAGCCGGTCCCGTTATTTTTTTATCATCCATAAAGATTTCGCCCGATGTTGGCTTTTCCAGACCAGCAAGCATGTCTAAAAATGTTGATTTGCCGCAGCCACTGGGTCCAACAATCGCCAAAAGCTCGCCTTGTTTTACCACAAGATTCAATTCTTTGATTGCCTCAAATTCATGCCCAGCATTATTTTCTGTGGCTTTAATCTGATAAACTCGACGAATATTTTTAGCAATAATCTTATCCTTCTTTTCTTCTATACGTTCGATTGTGTTTTCAGCCATGCAAAATCCACTCCTATCATTTTAAGCTCGCCAATATAAAAAACCAGGTCGAGTTTCCTTACGGAAACTCGACCTCCATTTAATATGGTCAGACAAGCACTGTATCTTGAAATAAAGCCGTACTAATATACCGCTCTCCTGTATCTGGTAAAATCGCTACAATTAATTTATTAATATTTTGTGGTCGTTTAGCAATCTTTAAAGCTGCAAAGACAGCAGCACCAGATGAAATCCCCACCAGAATACCTTCTTTTTTTGCTAATAATTTAGCTGTTTCAATGGCATCATTATCTTTCACCTGATAAATTTCATCAATATAATCACGATTAAATACCTTTGGTATAAAACCTGCTCCAATACCTTGAATTTTATGCGGACCAACTGCACCGCCAGAAAGAACTGGCGAGGAAAATGGTTCTACAGCTACAATTTGTATCTCCGGATTATGTTTCTTTAAAATTTCCGCAACCCCAGTAATTGTGCCTCCGGTGCCCACTCCGGCAACCAAGATATTTATTTTTCCATCCGTATCCTTCCAGATTTCCTCTGCCGTCGTGGCTTTATGTATCTGAGGATTCGCCGGATTATTGAATTGCTGCGGAATAAACGAATTTAAAATGGTTGCCGCCAGTTCTTCTGCTTTTAAAACAGCCCCCTTCATACCTTCTGCCCCAGGAGTTAAGACTAGTTCCGCTCCATATACTTTAAGCAAACTTCTACGTTCAACACTCATTGTATCCGGCATAGTCAATATTAATCGATATCCTTTCGCAGCAGCAATTAAGGCTAAAGCAATCCCCGTATTGCCGCTCGTCGGTTCAATAATAACCGTACCTTCTTGTAATAGCCCTTGTTCTTCGGCTGCTTTTAACATACTAAAACCAATACGGTCTTTAATGCTGCCGCCAGGATTAAATAATTCTAATTTAACACATACTTCAGCACGGCCCGCTTCGCCTACTTTATTTAACCGTAACAAGGGTGTCCCGCCAATAAGTTCAGTGACACTATTTGCAATATTTGTCATACATAGTAACTTCCTTTCCTTTTCACCAGCATATAATATCAATTAAATTTTTTTAACAGCAATCATCAGAACAAAACTATTTCTTCACGCTGACAAACAGCCACAGCTTTTACAGACTGTACTTCCTATTATTCAAAATCATGAATTACAATATCCGAAGATTTTAATTTACCTTTTGGAATTACATTATACTCTTCCAAATCATGTAGCCACGGATCAATTTGCGATTCATCAATCGTCGTACTCGTTGCATAATAATGTGTTGCATTGACCGGTACTTTAATCCAGTCTTCCGTCATCTTCCTTGCTTCTTCCGGATGTTCATTGGACCATTTCTGCCCTTTTGCCATCGCCCGAGAAAAACGTCGAATGATATCGGGATTTTTTGCAATAAAATCATCGGTAAAATAATAATATGTGAGTCCACCCACAACACCTAATCCAGCATCTAAGCTATCGGCAATTTTTACCATGCCGGCATCTTCCATTGATTTATAAAAAGGCGGATGCACGGAAGAAACGGTAACCATTCCTTGCTTAAGGGCTTGAACCGCTTGAATATCCGGCATCGTTACCCACTCAAATTTTTCCCGATCGACTCCGGTTCGGTCCGCAATGCTATTTGTCAAAAAATCTGTACATATATTACGGGTAGTAGCTGTTGTTTTGATTTTACTTTCCAATTTTTGTAAATCAGCAAAAGTATGAACATTTGGCGTCTTTTCTGGATTTACATACCAAAACATGTGCCGCAGCTTCGGATCTTGTTCCGGCATAGGATCAATCCCACCAATGACAACACCTTTAATCGGAGCCCCGCCATTAACTGCCACCAAAATTGTATTCGGGTGAGCACTACCTACATCATTATCGCCATTTAAAATCGAAGGAATTTGTTGGGCTGGCTGTGTATCACCTGTATAAACAACTTTGAGACCTTCTTCTTTAAAAAAACCAAGCTGATCGGTTACAACCCAAGGTGTCGAAGAACAATCTGTCTTGGACCAAGTACGAATTGGAAAGAGTCCATCACTAATATCAACCGTAGCACTTTGCTGCTGATTTGCCAGATTTGCTCCATAAGCAATCGTCCCACTAAATGCAATTCCCAACAATCCTATCAAAATAAGTTTTAGCCGTTTTTTTATAACCATAGACTTATGACCCTCCCTATTTTCAATATTGCACAATATCATCTTTCCATTTAATCAATTTATGTTCTAACCGGAGAAATAAATAATTCAAAAAGAGTCCCAAACTTGCTATCGTTACTGTTGTAGCAAATAATTTTGGAATCTGATAATTGGTTTGTGCATTAAATACCAACCAGCCTAAACCATTGCTGGCCCCTATCATCTCCGCTGCAATTAAAATAAAAAATGCTGTACCGCAGCTTGTTTTTAATCCATGAAAAATATTTACAGAAGCCCCCGGCAGTATTACCTTTAAAAATAAATCTAAGCCTTTAACGCCCATGGATCGTGCTGACTTAATCAGCAAAGCATCTACATTTTTTATACCCGTGATGGTATTCAACAAAACCGGCCATAAGCAAACCCAAAAAATAATTGCGACTTTAGAAAACTCACCAATACCAAATAACAAAATAAATACAGGAAAGAGCGAAAAAGGATTTACCGCGTGTAATAAATGAAGGACTGGATTCAAAATACGTTCAAACAATCTGAATCGACCGCCTAAAAAAAATCCTAGAGGAATTCCTATCATAGCAGCCAAAACAAAGCCGCTAACAGCGCGAAATAGGCTAATTTCTATATGCGGCAATAAAACACCATCCGTTGCTAACTTTACCAACGTTTGTAAAACAACGGAAGGCGGAGCAACAAATGTTTCTGGTACAAGTCCAACTCGCGGGACAATTTCCCAGATTGCTACAAAAATCAAAATTGAAATACTATTTCGCAAACCATCCGTAATATTTTTTAAAAAAACTGCAACGTTGTTTTTTTCACCATACTTTAAAGACCCAGCGGTGATTTTTCGAATGATACTTTCCATAAAAATTTTCTCCTTTGCGCTTTTTTATGATTTACCAGACCTGCTATTTCATCATGGTTCTGGATTCCAATCAATAATCGTATGTTCTAAAAACAAAATAAAATAATTGATTGCCAAACCCAATATTGCAATCACGATGGCTGCCGCAAACAACCGCGGCATAATACTATTGACTGCTGAGTTTAAAATAACCCAGCCGAGCCCCGCTTTCGCTCCCACTTCTTCGGCAGCCATCAACATTAAAAAGGCCTGCGTTGCACCGGATCGTATTCCTGTAAAAATGACGGGAGCTGCTCCTGGCAAAATAACTTTGCGAAAAATAGTCAACCGATCCGCACCAATTGAACGGGCACTTTTTATATAAAGCGGGTCGACTTGCTGGACACCTAATATAGTCGTAAATAAAACCGGCCATACCGTGGACCAAAAAATAATAGCAATCTTGGCAAATTCACCAATACCAAAAAATAAAATAAATAACGGAAACAAGGAAAACGCATTGATTTGCCCTAAAATTTTAAGTAACGGTTTTAGTTGTTTTGAAAACGTTGGTGACGCTGCCCCACCTAAAAACATTCCTAACGGCACGCCAATCAAAATTGCCAAACATAAACCAAGTCCCATGCGCTGCAAGCTCGCTGCCGTGTGAATAAATAATGAACCATCACTGGCCAGCTTCCACAAATAAAGCAGCACCTTTGATAACGGTGGAATGAATTGTTCATTTACCAACCCTAAGCGAGGAACAAATTCCCACAAAAAGAAAAAACCAACTAATCCTGATAGATCAATGCCTCGACTTAAAATCTGGTTCCATACTTTTTTCATACATGTACCGCCTCCTAATATTCAATAAAATCATATGACTGGATAATTTTAAAATACGAAAGGCTAGAGGAACTAAAATAGTCCTCTAGCCTTTCGTATTTTAACGAATCAGCTGAAAAAAAATAATTCAAAAAAGGCAAAGTGTAAACTACACTTTGCCTTCAGTTATCTGATGAGCCATTAACATTGTATTATTGTTATTATGTTTTTACCAAATTATATTACAATGCAAACCCACTGTCAATAGACTTTTGTTTTGTTTTTTATTACCAAAACTATTGACAAATTTTTGTCTTGTGCTATTATACCATTAATGAAACACTTCATTAAAGTTGACTGCAAAAACAGAGACTTGGCTTGCCAAGGGCTCTGTTTTTTTTATTTGAATGAAAGGAGGTGTATTTATGTCAAAAAAAATAATCGTAGTATTATCTTTTGCTTTACTTTATTTCTCCAATATATCCTTTGTTTCTGCAACTTCAGCAATTAATCCAATACAAAATATTCCGTCTAACGTAAACTTTACGTCAACAGATACAAATCATACAAACGATGCTCAAGATGATGATTGCTGCAAAGAAAAGAAAAAACCAAGTAGTGATGAAAAACAATAACCCCTATATAAGTTAAATGAATTATTTTATATGGCAATCGTCATATACCCCATTCCTGGCAGACTGATAGGCTAGATCTAATTTCTTTAATGTATTTATATATAGTTTATAAAATAAACGGTAGATTTCCTTGTGAATTCTACCGTTTATTTTAATGATGACAAGTCCTGCTCGAAAGCTATGCTTGCTGCCAACTGGGACATCTTCTGAAACATGTGTTGCCAAAAAAGCTGATACGGGGGGATTATCTAAGACACCATAATCAATCAATTCTTTCGCGCCACCGCCCACCTCTTCCGCGGGTTGAAAGACCAATTTAACACAGCCGGCAAAGCGGTTTTTTAATTGATTTAAGACATAGCCACTCCCCAATAAATTTACGGTATGAATATCATGCCCACAGGCGTGCATAATTCCTTTTTTTTTGGATTGATAAGATACATTCGCAGCTTCTTCAATTGGCAATGCGTCCATATCTGCACGAATACCGATACAGGGACTTTGCTTGGACTGCCCGCGAATCATCGCCACAATCGCGGTACTGTCTGGTAACCGGACATAAGGAATCCCCCATTTTTTTAATTGTTCTTCGATTAAGGCAGCCGTGGCAAATTCAGCATAGCTCAACTCTGGATTTGCATGAATTTGATGTCGCAGTTCTACTAGTTCGGGATAAATGGCTTCTATTTCAGAAAAAACATCTTTTTTTATACTCATTGTTATCTCCTTATGCAAGCTTACTCTATTTTATTTGTATAATTTTCCCCACAAGTTTTATCCAATCTCATCCATGTTTTGTGGAGTTTTCGCCTCAACATATAATACAATAACATATATGTATTATATGTTATTGTATTATACGAATCATATATAGTCAATATGATTTATACAACTATATAGAACGCATTAAACATTTTATATGGCAATCGTCAGGAATGGGGTATAAAGCTCCGTGGCGTGGCGTTACGTAGGAAGCAAACAATGACCTATACCCCACCTGGCAGACTGATAGACTGGATATAATTTCTTTAATGCGTTCTATATATCAACACTTCATAAAAAAAAGACGAACCAGCCATATCTCTGGCGAGTTCGTCTTTTTAGCAAAGGACATTACTTATGATTCTTCATCATACGATTGCAGTGCTATCGGCAAAGCCGCAATAACCTTATTTCCTACGGCTGGAAGTGGCAGCAAAACTGCACTTTTTATTTCGTCTCGTGTTGCGCCTAATTCTTTTGCATGTTTTACATGAAATGGCAGACCTGTCAATAGCCCAACCGTACTAAGTACTGCAATATAAGCAATTTCTTCTGTTTTTGCATCCAAGGTACTGGCATCATCTAATTTTTTTACAGCATCCAGCCAAACCTGAGCGTGTTCCGGGGCTTCTTTTAAAAAAGCTTCAAATGTCGTGCTTACTTGCTTCATAACAATTCCTCCATACTCCTTTAATACAATCAATCACCTTTTATGGCAATATGTAAAACATAAAAAGCCAAAAATGAATATGCCATTATCTTATGGATCGCTCGCAATTTTTTATTTTGTGGCATCTGCCGAATTTTGTGTCCCATATACAATAAAGACAATAGCAGCAAAAGTGCCACCATTCCAAAAGAAATACTAAGATTAAAATTATGTACACCTCGAAACCACACAAAATATACATGCAAGATCCCAGCATAAATTGCCATCGTACCGACCAAAGGATGCAGCAAACGGATATCTTTCATTAGACTCTTGTATAACCGATTCATCGTTTGCGAAAGGACGATTTTATCGCGTGTGATTTTAAGATAAATTTCTCGCAGCACATAATTCATAAAAGCAATTACAGCAATGATAATTGTTACATTACCAAATTCTTTGCCAATGCCTTTGATAGCACGAAAGGACAAATTTGCCCCCCAATACCCCATATGATCCATACCAATAACGAACAGAACCAAAATCAATAAACCTATATTTAACCATAGCAAATTTTTACTCAAATGAACTACACCATTTTCAATTGGTTTATACATACGATCACACTCCTTTTTTCTAAAACTGACCTGCTGCTTTCTTGTATTGCCGAATTTATTTACTTACTCATTTACAATAAGTAAGTTCTGTATTTTATCTTTAACTCCTTTGATTCAATAAGAATAATATTCTTCATCCACCATTAAAGCGCAAAATATCATGCTGAAACATTACCCTTTAATGCATACCCGCTCGATAAACAGGTTCTGCTTTTCGAGTGGGCTTATGCCTTTGATGGGCTTTCCATGATACAAAAAGCACCAGCACAAAAATAAGCAGACTCCAGAGTGTTGCTTTACTTAATAAGCCTGCAAAAGCTATCAATAAAATTGAAATTGCAAATTTCAGTTTAACATTGTCTAAAATATGGAACCCTGCTGCTAAACCAATCATAGCATTCGTCAAGAAAAAAACATTCGCACAGGCAACCAGACTATCTATCCTTAAAACATCGCCCGCAACCAAACTCAGTGTAATCATATGAATTCCCGCAAGTGTAAAAATAGCATTGACCGGACTTCCATAACAATTCGTTTGTGCTAAATAAGCTGGCATCCTACCGTTTTCAGCTCGTTTTGCATTCATTCTGGTAACAGCACCAACAATCATAAGGTATGTAGAAATACAAAGTCCTGCCGCGATAGTGCTCAAGAACGGCACTGCTAGACTACCAAATAAGGGCTGCATAATGCTGATTATTGTATGTTCACCTAAAAAACTCTGCAGTGCTAGTGCAACTAGAAGGTAGACACCGGTTATAATGATAACACTAATTGTCATTGCTTTAAGTAATGTTTTCTCAGGATTCTTGATGTCCTCAATATAATTACCAATAACTTCCCAGCCAACAATAGCCCAAAACAAAAGTAACAAGCTATAACCAAAATCAGGCAAGACAACCATCGTCTGTGGTACTTGGATATCGGATACAGTCACTAACGTATATAAACTGCCTGCAATTAAGGAGACAATTGTACAGCCCGTAACGATTAAGTTAAAACGAGCAAAGGATTTGACGCCGCTTAAAAGTAAGCCAATACAAATAAAAACTAAAATACATACAATGATTTCGCGATTCACATCCGTAAAAAAACTGAAATTTTTTAAAAACCCAGCTGCTGTCAGCAAAACCGCCACCGGACCAAAAAAAACAGCTGTCGTAAGAAAATTAGAACACAGCTCCTGCCAAAAAGGTCCCATCGTCTTCCCCACTGCCAAAGCAACCCCTTCATTACCCGGGCTTTTCAAACTTAAATAGATAAATACATAGGCAAATACACTGCCCAATAACATAATCACAAGCCAAGCCACAATTGCCCAGTCCCCAATCTTACCATAAACAATCGGCGGCAGTAATAAAATTGCTGATCCAATAATCGGACCAATAATAAGTCCACAAAGTGAAAAAAGACCCATACCCTCACTTTTATTCATTAAATTCTCCTTCTTAGCGAAATTTATTCCTATTAGAATACCACCCGTCTGCTGATTTGTAAAATTATTCACATAAAAATATCTTATTATAAGACGACTGTACCATAATTTTTTTGTTTTGATGCCGATTTAAATATTGAAGCCTATAGTTTTAAAGGAATCATGCAAAAATTTCCTACTCATTTTCACGAGTATTATGTAGTAGGCTTTATTGAAAATGGTCGGCGGGAATTATTTTGTAAAAACAAGCACTATATAATAGAACGCGGCGCTTTAATTATTTTTAATCCACAAGACAACCATATGTGTCAACAGCTAGATAACCAGTCCTTGGATTACCGCTGTATTAACATTTCTGTAGACAGTATGCAAAAAATTGTCCGGGAAATAACACAGAAAACGTATCTGCCCTACTTTGTGGAACCAGTATTATGCGACAGCGAATTGGTTTCTGCCTTACATGATTTGCATGAAATGCTTATGCATCAGGAAAAAGACTTCAAAAAAGATGAATTGTTTTTGCTAATCATGGAAGAATTAATCCTTGAACACGCCGATACAATCTTGGAACAAAATTTAATAGAACCTTCCGTTGAAATAAAAATCATCTGTGACTTTTTACAAACGAATTACAGCGAAAGCATAAAATTAAATGATCTGAGCCAGTTAGCTAACATGAGCAAATATCACTTGTTACGATCATTCACAAAACAAAAAGGCATATCGCCTTACTGTTATTTAGAAGCTGTTCGTATCAGTGCAGCAAAAAAACTGCTGGAACAACAATGTTCACCTTTAAATGTCGCCTTGCAAACAGGTTTCTCAGACCAAAGTCATTTTTCAAATTTCTTCAAAAGAATTATTGGACTCACCCCGAAACAATATATGAATATTTTTATAACGGAAACAAAACACCGAAAATGAGGAGAATTTTATATGCCAGCAGACGAAAATAAATGTGTAATGATTATTGACTCAACCCTACCGCTCGGCTTGATTGCCAACACTTCAGCAATTCTTGGTATTACCCTTGGACATAAACTCGATAGTATTATTGGGGAAGATCTCATAGATGCTTCTCAGACAAAACATTTTGGTATAACCAGTATTCCCATCCCAATTTTAAACGGGAATACAACAGTAATACATGAATTGCTGGAAAAAATCAAGAAAAATTCCTGGAATGATCTAGTCATCGTTGATTTTTCTAACACGGCTCAAACTTGTAAAGATTATCAAATTTATAAAGAAAAAGTAAAGTCCCTTCCCTCGGCTATGTTTCAATACTTAGGTATAGGTCTCTATGGTTCGAGTCGCAAAATAAACAAATTGACCGGTAACATGCCTTTACTGCGATAACCCGCCTTCTTCCTTTGACTTTGTTGCAATTTTGTACTAAACTGTAATTGATAACAATACTCATTTATTTAACATTTGAATTTTCTTATAATTTGCTATATCCTATAAGTGGTAGTTTAAAATTAAAACAAAGTAGTTAAAGGAGTGATTTACATGGAATATCGTATTGAAAAGGACTCTCTCGGGGAAATCAAAGTTCCGGTCGATAAGTTATGGGGTGCTCAAACACAGCGTTCTTTCGAAAATTTTCAAATTGGCACCGAAAAAATCCCACAGGAAATGGTTGAAGTCTTCGCCTTATTAAAACGTGCCTCTGCGACCGTAAACAAAAAATTAGAAACACTAGATCCGGCGAGAGCCGATGCAATTATCGAAGCCTGTGACGAAGTGTTAGCTGGTAAACTTGACGGGAATTTTCCACTGGCTGTATGGCAAACAGGCAGTGGAACACAGTTTAATATGAATATGAATGAAGTTCTGGCTCATCGGGCTGCACAAATTCTAGCCGAACAAGGCAAAGAAATTGCCATCCATCCTAATGATCACGTAAATTGCTCCCAAAGCTCAAATGATATATTTCCAACCGCCTTGCATGTGGTTGGTCTCACCCTCATTAAAAAACAACTTTTTCCAGCACTGGACGATCTAGCTTCAACGCTTGAAAAAAAGTCAAAAGATTTTATGGATGTTGTCAAAACCGGACGCACACATCTTATGGATGCTACCCCGCTCACATTAGGGCAAGAAATCAGCGGCTGGGCACGGATGATACGCCGCAATGAGGAAATGTTGACTGCCGGTATCAATTTTCTGCGTGACCTCGCAATGGGCGGCACTGCTGTCGGAACAGGGATCAACACACATCCATTGTTCGCCGTAAAAATTGCCGAAGAAATCAGCAATTTGACCAACGAACATTTTCAAACCGCACCTAATAAATTCCAGGCATTATCGAGCCGAGATGAAATTGCCGCTGTCCATGGCTTGCTCAAAGCATTAGCGGCTGATCTTATGAAAATAGCGAATGATGTGCGGTGGCTTGCCAGCGGACCTCGCTGTGGACTCGGTGAAATCACGATTCCTGCCAACGAACCAGGCAGTTCAATCATGCCATCAAAAGTAAATCCAACGCAAGCTGAAGCTTTAACTATGGTTGTCACGCAAGTCTTCGGCAATGATACCACCGTTTCCTTTGCTGCCAGTCAGGGAAATTTCCAGTTGAATGTATTTATGCCAGTCATGGCTTACAACTTAATCCAAAGCATCCGCTTATTAAGTGACAGTATGAATTCTTTTAATCATAACTGCCTAGTTGGTATCGAACCAAACCGTGAAAAAATTGACTTCAACTTGAATCAATCCCTTATCTTAGTGACTGGTTTAGTACCATTAATTGGCTACGATAAAGCCGCTGAAATTGCCCATCGAGCTGAAAAAGAAGGTATTACTCTAAAAGAAGCTGCTTTAGCAACGGGGTATGTAGATGCCGCCATCTATAATCATTACATGGACCCAGCCCGTCTCACAAAACCGCAATCACAAAGCTAACTTAAAAGACATATCAAGCAAAGGATTCGATTTTTCAACCTTTGCTTGATATGTCTTTTTTTATAAAATATAGTCATATATAGAAAGCGCATTAAACATTTTATATGGCAATCGTCAGAAGGGGGTATAGGGCTCCGTAGCATTACGTAGGAAGTAGAAGATACCCTATCTTTCTTGGCAAAGACTGGATGTAATTTCTTTAATGCGTTCTATATAAATGAAGTATTCTAAACCTTATAATCCCTTTCTGTTAAACGAATCAGCAGTTTAATATTCCTCAATTTATCTAAAAAATATTTTGAGGATTTACGGCATTTTCTTTAGCGGTTATGATATCCGCCTGAATTCGATATATCCCTACGCCATTTCCATCTAGTGAAGATTTATATTTTTCCATTAGATTTCCCGTTAACGGCTGGCTATAATATTTGGGCATATATTTGTCCAGCATTTTTTGCATAATGACTGCCGACTTCGCAAAATTAATTAATTTTTCTGCTTTGCCAAAAATCATGACACTCATATAAGCTGTATCAGCATGACACGGTACTGGATCGATTACAGTACCGTGTTCTGCATAGATCGTAAAACACACGGATGGATTCTGAGCAAGAAGGGCATTTTTCTTGCCTGATCCCATTCCATGAAAATAGATAGCGTCCTTATGCCAAATATAATTAACCGGTACTGCATAGGGAAAAAACTCACCCGTTAAAGCAAGTATACCAATGCGGGATGATAAAAGAAAAGCTTCGATTTGTTGTTGATCGCTGCAAATTCGCTGTGTATACCGAATCGTCTCCATCAAAGAACACCCTCTCTATCCATTTTAGCCAATTGCGTGAGAAAATCAAACATCCACTGATTATCCTGTTTGATATATTCTACATGAGCTTCTAATTCTTCCTTCGATTGCATATAGGGTCCTGGTCTCATTTCATTTTGACAGTGCTCAACCAATGCCTGGATAATTTCAACTGTATTTTCGAGATGGAACTGAAATCCAAAAATTTTTTTCTTATAAATAAAAGCTTGATTTTTACAAGCTTCATTTTCAGCAATACAGATTGCATCCTCTGGTAAAATACTGAAGGTATCACCATGCCACTCAAAAACAACTGGCTCTGGCGGGAAAAAGGAAAACAAGGGGGATTTCCTTGCTTCTTCACTTAACTGAACCGGGAACCAACCAATTTCCGTTTGCAGATTTTTGGTAACTTTTCCGCCAATCACATCGGCAATGAGCTGTGCTCCCAAACATAAGCCCAGAATAACCTTGCCTTGCTGAATTGATGTTTTAATAAGATTTTTTTCAGTTGCCAGCCATGGGTATTGTTCTTCCTCGTAAATATTCATTGGTCCGCCCATAATAACCAGCCAGTCAAATTCTTGCGGATTTGGTAAAATTTCATTTTTATATAAATGGGTACTCGTTACGGTATACTGATTTTTTTCAGCCCAAACCAAAATACTACCAGGATTTTCAAATGGAACATGCTGTAAATAATGGAGTCGCATCGTTTTCAATCCCTTCTTAACGGCTCGTAAAGCTCAAATTTTATTTTTCAAGGCAGAAATTTTATGTTGATCAAATAAACCTTGTACTTTCTTGCATAAATCAATAACTCGCTTACCATCTTCTTCCTCTGGGGTGCCATGATGATAATTTTCCAATGAACAAATTCCAAAAATTACATCCAAAGACCTTATTTCTGCACTTAATAAAGGAGGAATGATCATAAATGTTTCAACAGAGTCCATAAGACAGATATAATTATGATTTCGTGGCTCTACACCATGCAGATTCGCTAAGGCAATTAAATAATTTTCCAAGGCAATAGCCGCCACATTAAACACCACACTATTCGCCTGACCTTCTTGTAAGAAATTCTCGGCTCGATGATGGAAACCCTGCGCCGTATGATAGGCTTCGACAAAACTATCGATAGCTGCTTCATTTTGTATGCTATTAATCATGATTTTCCAGCCTCTTTTTTTTAGGAATGCTGTCAGAACGGATCAACATCAGAAACTGACAGCATTGCCTGCTATTTATTCTATTTACAATGCCAGTGCACTGCTAAAATGTGATTCAGCTTACCATACATTGAGTAACCATTCTTTGTTTTTCTTATGTTCCATATCCTCAAATATCGTATTGGCCATGGTTTCAGCCAACCAAGTAGCACCAGCATAACCTACAACTGGGTGACGATATAGACCAGCACGATCATAAGTTGGGAAGCCAACACGTACCATCGGAATATTATAATCAATTGAAATAAACCGCCCTTTGGAGTGTCCTAAAATAAGATCTAGTTCAATTTCTTTATTTTTGATCCGACTTTCCAATTCCCATAAATCGGCATTGGTTATGACCTCCATCTCAAAATCAACTTTTTCTTCAAAAGCTTTAAGACGGGCATCCTTCTTATAGTTTGAATTGTCATCCCCTAAAAGAAGTAACACCGGTTTCATTTCTAGATCCAAACAAAATTCAGCCAAGCCAATCACCAAATCCGGGTGTCCATAGATAGCCACTTTTTTATCCGCAAAAAACATGTGTACCAGATCCGTGAGTGCATCAATCGCAATGCCACGTTCCCGCACTAAAGAAAGAGGAATTTCTTTACCTGTCATTTTTTTTAGCTTTTGTAAAAATGTGTCCGTATTGCGTATACCAATCGGTGTTGGTCCAATCACAGCCGGAACGTTAAATTCACTTTCCAGGTATTCCGCTGCAGCGCCGCCCTCATAGCGATTTAAAGCAATCGTCCCCATGGCATTCGCCGTTCCAATGATATCTTCAACCGGCGTGCTGCCATGTGAGACGGCATCACCCTTTGGCATCAATGGTGAATCAAAACTCTCGATTTCAAACAGAACTGTAGCTGCAATATCCATTTCAGCCAAAAGATGCTTAAGTGCCGTTACATCTCCCGGATTAACCCAACCCGTAAACAAATTAATTTTCCCATTGGGCTGATCTTTTTTCGCCAAAGTTCTGACAAAAGCATCCAAAGCCACATCATAGCCAGTAACCTGACTTCCTTTAAAGCTTGGCGTATGAACACTAATCAAATGAACTTCACGACCAGCATATTTTTCTTTGAGCAGTCCCTCATTCAATTTACGAACAACCCCATCAACATCATCACCAATTACTTCCGTTGAACAAGTCGTGATGATTGGAATCACCTTCACATCTGGGTATCGCATCAAAAGAACATCTACGGCTTCTTCAACACGATGAACCGCCCCGAATACAGCACCATCTTCATGTACGGACGAAGAGGCTATATCAAAATTATCTTTAAAATGCTGAGCAAATAACAGCCGAACAAACATTACGCAGCCTTGACCGCCATGAACAATCGCAATACAATCTTTGATTCCGATGCTGGCATATTGAGCACCGCAAGGCTGACAGGTAAAGATCGGGTTGATAATGCCGGCACGCTCTTTTTCTTTCACTTCACAAGACATCATAAAAATCGACTCCCTTTTGATTTTTTTGCCGCTGTAACAGCGCACCGTATTTATTTAGCTAATTTAATACCGTTGATCAGTAAGTTCTTTATTTAGTGAACCCGTTATTGTCAAATAGTCTATGCGATCTTTCAGGTCCTGCATAAGAATTTTAATATCCGGTTTATCCATTGCGCCAAGCCATGGATAGGTTTCTTTAAAATCTTTGGCTAAAACCATCGCATCGACCCAATAACATTTATCCGCAGGCGTTTCACAATCAACCGGTTCCTCACATAAAAGTTGCATTGTTTTCGTTAATACACCCTCATTTTGCTTTTCACGATCCCAGGCCCGTGAATGAAACTGCCATAAACACCATTTCATTATATAATCTACAAGCTGCTCAACCTTGTCTTTTCTTGAATCATCCATTTTCCAGCACCTCCTTATACTACCTTCACAAGTTTATGGCTTGGTTCGGGATATGTTTTATCACGTAATTTTGTCACGCAGTCATAATCTCCAGTATAAGGTTGTTCTTCCGGTGGAGTGATTGCCGTTTTATCGATATTCACATCTGAAATCAGCTGTCTGGTTGAAAAACCGCTGCCATCTACTTCTGTCTGGCTGATATCAATGCTGGCCAGTTGATGAATCGGCGAATAAAGTGCATTGTAAATATCTCTGGCAAAGCGAACCCAGCCTTCAAACCCTTTGTACGGTCCATTGTGATAAGCATGGGCATTTAGATATTGTATCCCTAATTTTTTAGCAACTTCGCCTGGGCGAACACCCGTAAAAATAATATCTGGTTTTAGCGTCTTCATCGCTTCGATTCCTTCCAGTTCATTCGGATCATCAATCGCAAGTGCACCTTCACTGCAACGAGCAATGCCTTTTTCAAAATCCCCCTGATGCCCGAATTTAGAATAAACCGAAACGACATCCAGCCCCATTTCTTCTTCAATTACGTGTGCCCAATGCCAAAGTTTTGATCCCCCCGGCCACAAGCATACTTTTTTTCCTTTTAAGCGTTTCGCATACCAATCCAGTTCCGGTTTCCAACGAGCTGTTTCTTCATCGATGATGGTCTGCGCTTCTTTTTCAAGCCCAAAGAACATGGCCACTTTCATGAGCGACTCAGCGAGTGGTTTAAACCCAAATCCATCAATATCAAGGCGTGGAATTCCATATCTGACTTTGAGTTCATTACAGATATATTCGGAAGATCGCGCACATTCCAATACATTAAGCTGCGCCCTGTGCATACCTCTTAGTTCATCATACGAACCATTACCCGTAAAAGTTGACAGAACCTGGATTCCCATCCGCTTAAAATAATCCACCATCACTTCGCAATCACCTTGGATATTATAATCACCCACATAGTTAATCACATAGTCACTGGTTATTTTCGGCTCAATCGTCCCAACTTTTTGGTTGATCCACGCAATATTGATTTTGTGATGACCTCCTGATTGACTCGGTCCGCCAAAACCCGGTGAATTACAAACGAAGATATCAACATCGCCCAATTCATCCGTCACTTCCTGGGCAACTGCTTCAATATCATCACCGATTAAAGCCGTAGCGCACGTTTGATAAATCGTCATGCGTTTGATATCAGGAAAGGCTTTAAAGGCTTCCAGCATATTTTGTTTTAATTGTTTTTCAGCCCCAAATATAATATGTTTTTCTTTTACATCCGTCGCATAGGTATATTTCAATTGAAAATTATCATTATCACTGATGTACCGTTTTGTCTGCCATGTATCATAAGTACAACCAACCGGACCATGGCTCATATGGATGACATCTTTCATCGGTGCACCGATAACGTGCTTGGCCCCACAATATGCACAGCCACGTTCGGAAATCGTTCCTGGTATTGTATTTAAATAACCAAGCGGTAAGCAAGATGTCAAATCTTCCCCCGGTCCCTTAACAACAGCATGTTTTGCTCTTTCAGGAATACATTCACTGCATTTAAATGTATGATACGGCATGATTTTTCCCCCTCACAAAAATTCGTTTATTTACTGGGTAGCTTCTTAAATTGCTGCGTCACCATGCTCATTCGTTCTAACACGAACAGCATCTACTAACGGCAGGATAAATATTTTCCCATCACCTACTTTATGTTCCGTTTTGTTAACTTTAATAATGGCTTGAACAATTGTTTTGACTTGCTCATCATGGACCAAAATCGTAAACATTCGGCAGGGAAACAACCCCCGACCATCTAAAAACTCCGTTGCTACCTGCTCTGCCTTCGGATCTTCCGGATTCGTCTTCGCAAGCAATTGTTTTTTACGGTCAGCAATGATTTCTATATTTTCCACCACTTTGCCACGACCTATCGCTTTTAAAGCAGTAAATCCGGCAACGCCAGCCTCAACTAAAGCTTTTTTTGTAGGACCAACTTTATTCATTCGAATCACAGCTATGATTTCTTTCATAACGCCACTCCCTTATAACCCAGCCAAACCGCTGGAAACCGTATAAACTTCGTCGATTGCACTGATAAAGATTTTCCCATCACCAAACGACCCATTTTCACCAACTTTTGCATGACGTAAAATCACATCTAATATTTTATCTTTTTCGGTCTCTTCAATAACTACCATAATAAGGCTTTTCGGAATTTCATCATAAACAATATCGCCAAATTTAATACCATTTTGTTTCCCGCGCCCCACAACATCGACGACAGTGGCGGCATTAAATCCCGCACGAGAAAGTTCCTGAAGAACACTATCTTTTTTATCTGGTCTGACAATTGCACGAACCATAATCATAAATAACTGCCCCCTTACGTTTTAGTATTTAATCAGCAAGACCATATTTCACAACCATCGCTTCTAGTTCATCCATACTTAATGGTTTCGGAATAACAAAATTGTCATTTTCAATAATTTTGCGTGCTAATTCACCATATTCATGCGCCTGATTACACTCAGCATCATACTCAACTACTGTTTTTTTATTAAATTCCGCTTTCTGTACAATATTATCGCGTGGTACAAAATGGAGCAATTGTGTGCCAATGGCCGCCGTAAATTCTTCTAAAAATTCTCTTTCTCTATCTACTTTTCGACTATTGCAAATGATGCCGCCAAGTCTGACCCCGCTTTGTTTTGCATATTTTAAAAGCCCTTTACAAATATTATTAGCTGCATACACAGCCATCATTTCTCCAGAGGCAACAATATATACTTCCTGTGCCTTTCCTTCCCGAATCGGCATTGCAAACCCGCCGCAGACAACGTCACCCAGAACATCAAAAAAGACAAAATCCAAATCTGATGTATATGCACCATTTTTTTCCATAAGATCAATGGATGTTATGACGCCACGGCCAGCACAACCAACACCAGGTTCTGGACCACCTGATTCTACACAGCGAATGCCACCAAAGCCTGCTTTAACAACCCGATCTACCGTGATTTTTTCTTCGCCCTCATCACGCAAAATATCCATCAATGTTTTTTGGTTCATGCCTCCAAGAATTAACCGCGTTGAATCTGCTTTTGGATCACAACCATGAATAAATACTTTTTTGTCATAAAAATGCATCATTGCTGCTGCCGTATTTTGTTGCGTAGTGGATTTACCAATACCGCCTTTACCATAAATCGCAATTTTTCTTGTCATTTTATACACTCCTCATATTTACATACTTTTTATCCATTGTTAAAAAAACAAACTCTTTGTATAAAAAGTGCCGCTCCCACGATTGCCAAAATCCGCCCGCCTCTTTTTACATTGTTCTTGAAAAAAGAAAATCAACCTGTTATAATCGAGAATGGGTAAATTAAATAGACCTAGTACCACTGGGAATAAAAGATTTACCTGCGCTTCATGGATATTCGTGGTATCCATGAAGCTTTTTATTTTTCGCATTTTATTCGTTTGACCACCTCCTTACGATATACTCTTAAAATCAAATGAGTTTGCCTGTATCGGACAACAGCTAGCGTCTTGAATATAAAAATAGGTAAAGTTAATAGACCTAGCACCACTGGGATAGAAAAACGATAAAGCTGGCAAAGTTCCCTGGATATTCGTGGTATCCATGAAACAATTTTGTTCAATTGTCAAAATAAAATAAAAAAAATCAACCAACCGAATTGCAAAACGGTCAATTGATACCTCTTTGTACCTGTATTTAATTTTGGATTTACATATAACATATACCAAAAAAGATTGAGAGTCAACATATTTTTCACGAAAAACAAACAATTGTATAATTATAGTGAATTGTTAATACAATTCCCCAAAAACATTATAAAATTCGGCAAATCATTTTTTAAATTAATATAAGTATATAAAAAAAGAAAAAACCTGTTATTTCATTGAACATCTGTAAAATGGCTACCAGGTTTTTCCTATTTTTATATGTTTTTTACTTACTACGAGCCCATTTTGCAATCGCCCGAATATCATCTGGTGTCGTCCGGCAACAACCGCCAATTGCCCGAGCTCCTGCCTTATACCATTGTTTCGTATAATCAGCAAAGGAACTCTCCGCCAAAGCCCCATGCCAGTCTTTTGTTGCTGCATCATACTGTTCACCTGAGTTTGGATAAACAAGAATTGGTTTGTTTGTTTGTGAACGAATGATTTCTATAAGCGATTTTACATATTGCGGTGCCGTACAATTGATGCCAATCGCCGCTACTTGATCTTGCTGATCAAGCCAGGATGCACAATCCAACATTTTTTCACCGCTGCTAATATGTTCTTCATCTTTGGCACTAAAACTAATCCAAGCAGCTATGTCTGAATACGCTTGCAGAACGGCAATGATTGCTTTCGCTTCTGCTAAACAGGGTAAAGTTTCACAAGCTAAAATATCTGGTTTTGCCTCAATCAAAGCTTTTAAACGAGGTGCGTGAAAATCCCGTAATTCACTTTCATCAATCTTATAATGACCTCGATATTCAGACCCATCGGCTAAAAAAGCTCCATAAGGTCCGACAGATGCGGCAACTACAGGTCTGGGACGATTTGTCCTATTTTGAGCCTGTGCCCAAAATTCATCCCGCTCTTTTTTAGCAATATCAACCGACAAACGAATTAATAGCAAAGCCTCTTTTTTTGTCATCCCACGACGCATAAACCCTTCAATTGTTGCTTGATAACTTGCTGTAATTGCCACATCGGCGCCCGCCGCAAAATAATCCGCATGGACTTTCCCAATCATATCGGGCTGCTCTATTAAAATTTTCGCAGACCAAAGCTCATCATTAATATCGCAGCCCCGCCGCTCAAGTTCCGTTGAAAAAGCTCCATCTAAAATAACCAATGGAAACTCTTTTAATATAGATTGAATTGCATTATCCATTTTCCCTAACCTCCAGTTTCCATTTTCTCTCTTCTTTTAGTATACGTAAAGAGGCGAACTTACTGCAACCTATTCAATTGGCGGTTTTTTACCAAACCATTTCACATAAATCTTTTCATATTCCCCGTTTTGTTTGATCTCTGCCAAACCCTTATCAATTTTAGCCAAGAGTTCCGTATTATTTTTTGCCACAGCAATCCCTAGGTCTTCGCTGTTAATTGGTGTATCAACCGTTTTAGTTTCTTTTCTTTTATCTTGTAGTGTGTAATATTCATTTACCGGAATATCATTAATAACCGCATCTACACCACCCGCTTTTAATTCCAGAAAAGCATCCGCAATGGTATTAAATTCACGAATTTTTGCATTCTCTATCTTACGTGCAGCTTCCGCTCCAGTCGAACCAATCGAAACCGCCACCTTTTTCCCTGCTAAATCAGCTACAGACTTAATATCGGTATTATCGGCACGAACTACAATTCCCAGACCTGCTTTATAATAGGATTTTGAAAAGCCAACTTTTTGGGCTCGATCCGCATCGATTGTCATATCAGAAATGGCAATGTCCAAATTACCAGTCTGTAATGCCGGAATCAAACCATCAAAATTCAAATTGTTAATTTCCACCTCAAAACCGGCTTGTTTGGCAACCGCTTTGATCAAATCAATATCAAAACCAATATAGTCCTTCGTCTTTTCATCTTGAAAACCAAATGGCGCATAGGAAGCATCTGTTCCGACTTTAAGGGTTTTAACTGCAACAGTCTCTTGTTTGCCGCACCCCGCTATCGCTAGAATAAAAATGAATGATAACAATATTACACTTACAATTTTTTTTGACACTAAAAAACCTCCCTGTCTCGTTTGCAACAAATATAGGCTAAAAAAGGTCAAAGTCCACCCTATCCAGAGTAACTTTGACCTTCAGATGTCTGATCAGCCTTTGCTGAGTAATATAATACCATTATGCTTTTTATAATGCAATGTTTTATTCCCTTTTTACCTTGCTGCTGTGATTGATATATGATAATGTCTTACTATACCGTTTTTGATTATGTCCCAAACCCCATGATATACTGTAGCCTTATTCTTAATTGAAAGTTGGGGTTACTCGATGAAGAAAGTTGAGCTAAATATGAACGCACAGGAAAAATATGAAATCATTCAAGAAGCTGCACGATCTGGAAATAAACTCAGAGCTTCTCTTAAGATGGGCTGTACGCTCCGTCATGTAAATCGGCTACTAAAAAAATATCGTCAAGATGGCAAAGCTGCTTTTCTTCATGGTAATACCGGCAGGCAGCCCGCACATACATTGCCTGCATCTCAGAAAACAGCTATTATCGCTCTCTATAATAATAAGTACTGGGATACAAACTTCACCCATTGCTGTGAACTTATGGAAAAATACGATGCCACTAAGATTTCACCATCTACTCTTCGTAAAATTCTTTATGAGGAATTCATTTTATCGCCTCGTTCTACTCGTAAAACTCGAAAGCATATGGCAAAAATTCTTCGCCAATTACATAATAATTCTGCTTCTAAAAAAGAAAAAGCCATCCTAGAATCCAGCATTGTTTCAATTGAACAAGCTCATTCCAGGAGGCCTCGCTGCGCTTATTTTGGCGAAATGATTCAGATGGATGCTTCCCTTCACCATTGGTTTGGTTCAGAAAAAGCCCAACTACATATTGCCATTGATGACTCTACGAGTACGCTTGTTGCCGCTTATTTCGATACACAGGAGACCTTGCATGGCTACTACAATGTCCTGCATCAAGTTTTACAGACATACGGTATTCCAGGTATGTTTTTTACAGACAACCGGACTGTATTCGAATACCATAAAAAAAACACCTCTTCCGTAGAAGAGGATACATTTACTCAATTTAGTTATGCTTGCAAGCAGCTTGGAATCGAAATTCAAACAAGCAGCGTTGCTCAGGCGAAAGGACGCGTTGAAAGAGCCTTTCAAACTTTGCAGTCGCGCCTGCCAGTCGAGTTACGACTAGCAGGTATAACTTCTCTCGAAGAAGCAAATCGATTCCTCCACCACTACGTAAAAAAATACAATGCTAAATTCGCGCTGCCTATAGATCATACCAAATCTGTTTTTGTTTCGCAACCAAATTCTGAAATAATAAATCAAACATTGGCTGTGTTGACAGAACGAACCATCGATAGCGGGCATTGTATTCGATTTGAAAAGAAGTATTATAAAACCATGGATGCCCATGGCTTACAAATACACTTTCGTAGAGGCACAAAGGGCATGGTCATTAAGGCATTTGATGGTACATTGTTATTTGCTACACATGACAAAGTATATGCGTTAGATGAAGTCCTTGTTCATGCAGAAAAATCTAAAACATACGATTTTGATCATGAACCCGCGAAACCACAAAAACGATGTATTCCAGACATGAAACATCCATGGCGCAGTGACACGTTTTGGAAACACACGGGGCATCGAATGCATCCACGAGAATTTACAGCGTGATGGATACGAATTCGTTAAAAAGCACCAGCAAAAGCTGGTGCTAATGTTTCACCTTTTTGGGGACATTTTCAAAAACGGTTGACATGTTTTATTCCCTTTTTACCTTGCTGCAAATCCACAATCATTAGACAATCCACTATGAAAATGAACATAGTTTTTCTCGAAAATACATCCATGCTATTTTTTTAAGACAATGTTGTGCTTTTAGACAAACAGTAAAAGCACAAAGCTAAATTTTATCTTGGCTGCCTTATTTTCCTTACTTTAACATACCATAATTTATTTTAAAATTCACGGACTTGCTTGGACTAAATGCAAAAAAGAGGGTATAATAGAAAATATATATTACATAGTTTTTCTTAATATTCTATATATTTTTTGTTATAAAATGCACCAAAATAATAGATGTAGACTTAAGAAAAAGGGGCGTATGATGATGAATCCATTGAATGCTTTAAATGTAAAACAAAAATTACTTCTTTTGATTGCAGTGTTCAGTATTGGTCTAATTGGAGTCGGGATTGTAGGATTTTATTCGTTGCAGCAAGTAAATCAAAATATGAATTCGCTGTATACGAATGAATTAATCGGTATTGATTTAGCGCACTCGAACAAATTCATCACTGGTCGAATTGAGTCTAATATGGCAAGTTTAATGGCGACCACCAACATCACCGAAAAGAAGACCTTTTATAATGATATCAATCAAAAAGTCAATGATTTTGATGAAAACATGGATCAGTATGGAAAATTGTCATTAAATTCAGAAGAAACAAATAATTTAAATGATCTTCGTAAAGCACTACCGATCTACCGTGCGGCATGCAAAGACGTCATTGATTTATCCATGCAAAATAAAAACACGGAAGCCAGCCTCTTATATAAAACAAAAGTTGCTCCACTATCAAGAGAATTTATTCACAAAATGGAAGTCATGACCGATTTAGCGAAAAAAGCTGCTGATCAAATGAATCAGAGCGCGCAAGCAAGCTTTACTACTACCATCTCTTTATTTTCAGTCATTATTGTGATTTCAATTTTGGTCGGACTCACCTTGGGATTCATTATTGTTACACAAATTAGTACAAGACTGAATGATGCTGTTCATTTTTTAGCTAAAATTGCCGATGGTGATTTTTCCAAAGATGTCCCCCAGCGCAGCCTGCTTGATCGGAGTGAATTTGGGACTTTATCCAAAGCGGTCGACAAAATGAATAAAAGCAACCGCAATTTAATTCAACAGCTTACGACGACTTCAGCGAACCTTGCCGATTCATCACAAGGTTTATCGGCAAGCGCTGAACAATCCGCGCAAGCATCAAGTCAAGTAGCCCAGTCCATAACCACCGTCGCGCAGGGAGCCACTAAACAATTGGAGCTGGCCAATATAACGAGTACAATCGTTAATGAAATGACAAAAGGTATTCAGCAGGTTACAAACAATACCATGATTGTCGCCGAATCCGCCCAAAAAACATCATTAACTGCAGATGAAGGCGGCAAAGCAATCCAGACGGCAGTGCACCAAATGCAGGTCATTGAAGAAAAGACACACCATACCGCTGCTGTAGTCAGTGAATTAGAAGAAAAATCCAAACAAATCGGTAAAATTGTAGAAGTCATCTCCAATATAGCCGGGCAAACAAATCTGCTGGCTTTAAATGCAGCCATTGAAGCAGCCCGTGCGGGAGATGCTGGGCGCGGCTTTTCCGTTGTTGCCGAAGAAGTCCGGAAGCTTGCTGAACAATCCAGTCAATCGACAAAAGAAATCATCGATTTAATCACAGAAATTCAAGCCAAAACAAATAATGCTGTAACATTTATGACAGACAGTAAAAAGGAAGTAAACGCTGGAACTGCAGTTGTAAATATTGCCGGACAAAGTTTTACTGGCATCGTGCAAATGGTACAGCAAATCTCGGAACAAATCCATGAGATTTCTGCTGCAAGTCAACAATTAGCCAGTGGCAGTCAAAGTGTTATCGATTCAGCCGAGAAAATTGCGCAGGAAAGCAAACGTAGTGCCGAACAAACGCAAACTATCTCCGCTGCAACCGAAGAGCAATCAGCATCGATGGAAGAAATTGCTACCTCGAGTCAAAAATTAAATAGTATGGCCCTTGACCTGCAGACAACGATTCACAATTTCAAAGTTTAGGAAATTTTTAAATTAGACAATTTCTTTTTATGTCCACAAAATACAATATCATTTAAAAATAAAGTAGTATTTTTATGGACATATGAGACATAGTATATTATCCTCTATGTAGTACTTGTGTACGAGATTTCATAGGCGAAATCTCCGTTCGATTCGATAAAACATCGTCTCTTGCGGGAATTTTTACTATGAAATTTTTTTGTCTAAATTCACTTAATGCAGGGTATTATTTAGCTTTTATACAAATAAAAAATAGCGTATAATTTTATTTTCGTGTAAAATAAGAATATCGTGCCTATGGTTTACATCTTTTGTCGAAAAGAGACCTTTACACATCCCTTTTCTAGAAAAGATGTAATCTCAATATAGAAGCTACATTTGCAGCAAGATGAAAATTAGGCAACAGATCAACGGTAAAACTTTCAGTTTAACGAGAATGGAGTGTATTTGGTGAATATTAACGAAGAAGGACTTTCCATCCCTATGGAAAAAGAAGCAGAGGATGCTGAACCACAAGAGTTAAAAAGAAGTCTGAAGACGCGTCATATGAATATGATTGCCATCGGCGGCGCCCTAGGAACCGGCTTGTTTTTGGCAAGTGGTGCTTCCATCAGCACGGCAGGTCCAGGCGGTGCTTTAACGGCATACGCCGTAATCGGTATTATGGTATATTTTATTATGACAAGTTTAGGCGAAATGGCGACCTATCTGCCTGTATCGGGCTCATTCGGCACTTATGCATCGCGTTTTGTCGACCCTGCTTTAGGTTTTGCAATTGGTTGGAATTATTGGCTCAACTGGGCTATTACATTAGCCGTAGAAATCGTCGCGGGTGCGTTAGTCATGAAATTCTGGTTTCCAGATACGCCTGCGATTATCTGGAGTGCCGCTTTTCTAATTATTTTATTTGTTCTGAATTATTTATCAACACGTGCCTATGGCGAAAGTGAATATTGGTTTGCCAGTATTAAAGTTGCCATGGTTGTGATTTTTTTGATTATTGGTACCTTGTTGATTTTCGGTGTAATCGGCGGACCATCACCAGGTTTTTCCAATTGGACAAATGGTGACGCACCATTTGTTGGCGGTGCTGGATCCATTGTCGGTATCTTCATGATTGCTGCCTTTTCTTTCCAAGGAACTGAATTAGTCGGTATTGCTGCTGGAGAAAGCGAAGACCCCGAAAAAAATGTTCCTAAAGCAATTAAAAATGTTTTTTGGCGCATCTTGCTATTTTATATCGGTACAATGGTTGTTATCGGTTTTTTATTGCCATATACGGATGCTAACCTTTTAAAAACAGATGTTGAAAGCGTTGCTGTAAGTCCATTTACACTGGCACTTGATCGTGCTGGTTTCAATGCTGCTGCATCATTAATGAATTTTGTTATTTTAACCTCCGTATTATCGTGTGGGAATTCGGGGCTTTATGCTTCAACGCGCATGCTATATGCAATGGCAAAAGAAGGTAAAGCACCGGCTATGTTTACCAAAGTCAATCGCCGCGGGGTGCCGACAAACGCTTTGTTCCTGACAACAATCTTCGGTTTATTAGCATTTCTTACCTCGTTACTGGGAGAAGGCACGGCTTATACCTGGCTGCTCAACCTATCAGGCATGACCGGCTTTGTCGTTTGGGTAGGTATCGCCATTTGCCATTATCGCTTTCGTCGTGCTTTTGTTGCACAAGGAAAAGATTTGAGCACTTTGAAATATCGTGCTACCTTATTCCCCTTCGGTTCATTTTTCGCTCTGGCTTTATGCCTTGTTGTAATGCTCGGTCAAAATTATGGTGCCTTTACCGGAAATGCAATCGACTGGAACGGTGCCTTAGCAACCTATATTGGCATTCCAATTATTTTGATTTTCTATTTCTGGTATAAAATCAAACATAAAACAAAATTGATTCCATTAAAAGAAATTGATCTTGATCAAACGAACTTAAGCGATCACTAATTCTATTTATGAAAATTGTATAACAAAAAGCCGATGAAACCAGTAGGAACAATGCTGGCTGCATCGGCTTTTTTATACTATTATTATTTTGTGTTCGTAGTTTTTCCTTCATCTACAGATACGACATAATCTTTATTCAAGCCAAAGTCTTCTAATATTTTAGTCAATGTTCCGTCAGCTTTCATATCGTTCAGAGTTTTATTGACTTCAGCTAAGAAATCTTTATCTTCAAAACGTAAAGCCGCTCCTATTTTACCAGCTGCTTCTGCATCATATGGACTTAATACACGAAGATCCAGGCTGGAATTTTGTTTAAGTGTATAAGAAGCTACGATACCATCCGTTACACAAGCATCAATCTTACCCGTATTAACAGCCATCATAAGTTCGGCCTGGCTGTTGAATATCTTTAAATCTTTTGCTTTACCAGCATCCAGCCATTTTTGTGCCACTTCTAGGAATGCTGTTCCCTTTTGTCCACCAAGAACTTTGTCTTTTAAATCGTCTTTCGTTTGAATCGTAGAATCTTTTTTCACAACAACGGCTTCGCCCTCTTTATACCAAACATCTGTAAACAAAGCTTTATCCAAACGTTCTTTTTTGATATACATCGCATCCGTTACCATATCAATCGTTTTATTATTTAACTCCAACAAGAGATTTTCAAACGGAATCTGTTTCATTTCTACTTTTTCAATTCCCAGTCGTTTCGCAACTTCTTTAATAATCGCCGCATCGACGCCAGAAAACTCATTTGTACTTGCATCCATATAAGCAAAAGGAGCATCATTTGATGAGCCCACAACCAATACTCCTTTTTCACGTAGAGCCGTCAAGGTTTTACTGGTTCCGGAATCAGCTTTCGTTGCTGGAGCACTTGATGTTGCCGCCTCATCAGAAGATCCACACCCCGATGCAAGCATGGCGAGTACAAACATACACACTGTTAACAAAGTAATTTTTTTACACAAATTCCTCATAGTTTATCAACCTCTCTTTAATAAATATAAATTATAACGGGAACCTTGGAATATACCCTATTTCTTAGTTATTACAATAAAACTCAACGACGATTTGTTTTTAATTTATATTCAATGAATTTTACAAGATGTGACAATGGTATACTAATCACTAAATATGCCAAAGCCAAATACGTATAAGATTCTATTGTAAAAAATGTTTGTGAGGCAAAGCTCTGTGTCCTAAGCAGCAGTTCATTCACCGCAACATATGCCAGAAGAGAGGTATCTTTTACCATCATAACTAAATAATTGCCGAGTGATGGAATGATACTCCGTAAAGCCTGCGGAATCACAATACGAAACAGTGCCTGATATTTACCGAATCCCAATACCAGCGCAGCTTCCGTTTGTCCACTATCCACAGCAATAATAGCCCCGCGAATGACTTCTGACATATAGCAGCCATAATTGACACCCAATCCCAAGATACCTGCGGTCAGCGGTGCTATCTGCATATCTATTTTATAACCAAATAAACTTGCCAGTAAATTAATTAATAGTGGTACTACATAGTAGATATAAACCAGCTGCACCAAAAGTGGTGTACCACGAATGATTTCTAAAAAAACATATAAAATTCCTTTGATAATTTTCAGACTCGAAAGTCTGCCGATAGCAATCATCATCCCAATAATTGTTGCCAGTAAAAATCCTAAAACAGTTGCCTGAATAACAACGCCAAAACCATGCATAAGGGAAGGGACTAATAGTTCAGCGGCTTTGCCAAAATGAAGCTGCATTAAAGTGTTCATATGATCTGGACCTCCTTATAAAACTCTTGCCAAAAACGCCTGCGTACGCTCGTGTTTGGGGTTATTGAATATTTTTTCTGGTGGACCTTCTTCGACAATATAGCCCTTATCCATAAAAATAACACGGTCGGCCACATCTCTTGCAAATCCCATTTCATGCGTCACAACCACCATTGTCATTCCATCAGCTGCCAGCTGTTTCATGACTTCCAAGACATCACCAACGAGTTCAGGATCTAAAGCGGATGTTGGTTCATCAAACAAGAGCATATTCGGCTGCATAGCCAGTGCCCGGGCAATCGCTACGCGCTGCTGCTGTCCACCTGATAAAGTGGCTGGATAGACATCTGCTTTATCGGCTAGTCCAACTTTTTCTAGCAAGCTCATAGCCAGTTCCCGTGCCGCTTCTTTTTTCATATGATTAATATGAATCGGTGCATACGTAATATTTTTCAATACCGTAAACATCGGAAAGAGATTAAACCTCTGGAAAACCATGCCAACTTCCCGGCGAAGTTTCTTACTATCTAAATCCGCATCCAGAATTATTCCATTATAATAAACTTTCCCACTCGTTGGTACTTCTAATAAATTCAAGCACCGCAAAAATGTGCTTTTCCCTGAACCGGACGGTCCGATAATACAAACGACTTCCCCTTTTTCAATGTTCATGCTGATACTCTTTAATACGTCTAAATCACCAAATTTTTTCCCTAACTTATATATATTAAACATAATTACCTCCAGCATCTTTCCGTGTTATTCAACACCCTATTTCAACGGTTGGAATATCTACGGTGAATGAAATCCATACTTAAAAAAGCACAAAAAGCAAAGATCTTTTATTAGCATCTTTGCTTTTTTAATCTGCTTTATTCACTTATTGATTCCAACCATCAATAATAACTAAAAAATAGCGCTCACAAGTATTCTAAAATACTCGTGAGCGCCATTACTCAACAAATTTACTATTTCTTTCATTCTACCATTCAACAATCCTGTCGTCAATGTTAATAATGCACAAAGATCATTTATTTTTTTAGTAAATGTATTGAATTTAAAGTTAGGCATTTTTTACTCTCTAAAATCAACAACTATACATTGTTTCCAGTAAATGTATTCCCGTTTTTGTTTTAAAAATTTTTTCTTTAATACTTTGAATCGCGCGTTGTGAAATCTCATCTTCATATATGTTCACCAAAAAATCTGCTTCTACCAGAATTTGATAATCGAGTCCATTGATATCCTTATAGGTGTGATGGTGCCCTATCAAATAGCAACTCCGCTCAATCACTGCTTCGGTATAACCTACGGAAACCAACATAGGCTTGGCAATAGCAGGACCTTCTTTTTCCTGATAAATTCCAGCACTGCTCTGATACTTTTCTTCACTCACTTTAATACCAATATCATGAACAATGGCTGTTATTTCCAAAAGGAACTGTACATCTTCTGGCAGATTTTCTGATTTTCCAATAAGTTTTGCAAAGTCATAGACTTTTAGAAAATGCTGAACCCGTTTTGCATCCCCAGCATAATAGTCAATCATTTTATGAAGTAATTCTACCTGCATAACATCGGCCAAAGTTCTATCCATAAGGTTTCCTCCTTTTTTCTCACAGTACAACTATAGAATATAGTTTACCGTAGGCAGCTGCTTCTAGCAATAAAAATTTCACTATATAAGTTACTTAAATATTTTATAAACGATACCTTATACCCAATTTCTAGTAGCCCAATAGGCTAGATGCAATTTCTTGAATGCATTATATATATTTATATTGTTCAATCTGTTTACATACATAGTCAGCGGCATTTTCCAATTCTCCCATATCAAACAATAACTGTAATATTCCATAACGATTACGTAATTCTTTGGCGTAAACAATACTATTTTTGAGCACTTCAGGCGTCACACCAATCTCTTTTGGCAGATACGGTGCCTGAATTTTTTTCATGGCAGCAATAATTTTTTCTGGTGTAGGCAAGGCATTCGCCAATTGGATAAAATCTTCTCTGTGCTGCTGCAATACGGCTAATCGTTTAGCCACTGCGGCATCACTATTTTTATGTACTTTTTCTTCTAAGTTCAAAACCCCAGGAGCAGATATTCCATAGACTTTTTTGATGGATTTTCCCCAGGTCTGCTCATCAAAGGAAGGCTGCGGAAAAGCTTTGCCGCTTGCCAGTATTTTTTTTGCATATTGATAAAGTAATAATGCAATAACCGTACCGACACCGACCTTTGTTCCATGCAGCGGATCCACCTGACCACTTTGTAAAAACATCATCTCCCAATAATGTGATAAGTGATGTTCGCTTCCCGATGCAGGTCTTGAATTCCCTACATAACTCATCCCTACTCCGGCAAGTACCAGCCCTTCCATAATAGCTCCCATCGTTTTTTTATTGCGTGATGGAATACCATCAACGGATGTTTCCAGAGCTTTTAAGGCCTCCTGCATAATACCATCAACAAACTCACAATAATATTCCCCCGTAATCAAATGAGACAGCTTCCATTCCGTAAGGCAGATATATTTCCCAAAAACATCACCGACACCAGCCGTAATCATACGCATCGGTGCTTTTGACAAAACAGCCACATCACCGATAATCACTTTAGCATGCCCCATTTTTTCATAAGTTATTTTTAAATTATGAATCAACATCGGCGTAACATCCGAAGCATAACCGTCCATAGATGGTGCTGTCCCAACAATAAAATAATCAATCTTCATTTTGTGAGAAATGAACCGGCAAGAATCATTGATCGTGCCTGAACCTACGGCTATAATCAAATCTGTTTCCGATGCTATATCAGCAATAAGATTTCCTAACGTAATTTCATCCGGTATAATTTCAGCGGCTTCCAGTCTAATTTTTTCAAAAAAGATTCCGCCCTTTTCTAAAATGCTATACACCTTTTCTCCTGCTGCTTTTTCTGTGTTTTTATCAACAACTACAGCCACATGCTGATAACCTTTTTCTTTTATATACTCTATTAAAGATGCAATGGCATCAGCGCCTATAGCAACATGCTTAATATCGCAACGATGTTTCCTGCCGCAGGAACATTCTATTTCTTTATTCAAATAACGATTCCAATCCATTGTATATGCCTCCATATATTTTTAGTTCTTCTTAAAAGCCTATGATAAAAATCGGTAATTTAGCGTAATTCATTTTACCAAAATCACTACCAGTAAAATCGGATTTTTTTATATGGAACTCGTCTGGAATATAGGGTTGAGTGGTCTTACGAAGAAAGCAGCGTAGCACCACTAGACATCTTTATTATAGCATATTAAAAAAAAATGCATTGAAAACTTATAAAAAAACAACACATACAATCCGCATGTGTTGTTCTAAAAATTTTTTTATTTTTTATAATAGGTTTCTCGAAGTGGTAGGGACGTCCTGAATTTCCCATCATAACGATAATACGCATGAGAGCAGGCTGGTGACGTCGGAATTAGACAAAGTTCGCCAACACCTTTGGCTCCAAATGCATAGGGAAGTTTTTCACCTGGCGCTTGTACAAGATGAACTTCAACTGGCGGTGCCTCCGTTGCCCGCATCAATCCGAGTGTCCCGAATTTTAACAGTGGATATCCACCTAGAACGGGAAAATCCTCAGTAAGGGCAAATCCCAACCCCATGATGATTCCACCCTCAATTTGACCTTCAACCGATTGAATATTGACGGGTGTTCCAACATCATACGCTGCAACTACTTTTTCAACTTTCCCCTGTGAATCTAAAACGACAACCTGTGCCCCGTAGCTATAGCTTACATGACTGACCGGAAAATCCTTTGGTGATCCCATCGGGTCGGTAATAGCAGAAAATTCATCATAAAATTCCTGTTCGTTTAAATCTGCTACACTCTTGCCACCAACTAAAGCTGCTTTAAGTTTTTGCGCTGCACGGCGTGTCGCTTCCCCCGTCACGACTGTCTGTCTGGAGGCTGTACTCGTTCCTGAATTAGGCGTTCTGTTAGTATCGGGACGTTCATGCACGATCAGGGCTGGATCTAAACCGGTTTCCTGACAAACCATATGCGTACACATTGTCGCAATTCCCTGTCCCATACAAGCTGCTGAAGTTCGAATGTGGACGATTCCCTTTTCAATTGAGAGCAGACAGCGTCCAATATCTTTTAGTCCTACTCCGGTACCACTGTTTTTAAAAGCACAAGCAATTCCTGCGTAAGGATTTGCTTCATAAACAGCCTTGACTGCCTCTAAACATTCCACAATCGCACAATTGGGGTCCGCGATCTGTCCATTTGGCAAAACCTGTCCCGGACGAATCGCATTTTTATAACGCATTTCCCATGGAGAAAGTCCTGCCATTTCGGCTAAAAGATTGATATTATTTTCCGTGGCAAAACAACTTTGCGTTACACCAAACCCTCGATAAGCTCCACCAATTACATTATTCGTATAAACTGACATCCCTAAAATATCTATATTTTGATAATTATACGGACCAGCCGCATGGGTACAGGCTCTTTGGAGTACTGGACCACCCAAAGATGCATACGCGCCCGTATCGGCGATCAAAATTGCTTTCATTGCCGTAAGAATTCCGTGTTCATCACAGGCTGTCGTAAATTCCATTTCCATCGCATGCCGTTTTGTATGATAATTTAAACTTTCCTGCCGCGAAAATCTCACTTTTACCGGTTTTTTCGTATACCAAGCCATCAATGCGGCATGATGCTGCACACTCATATCTTCTTTTCCACCAAATCCGCCCCCAACGAGCATCGAATGGCAATGTACTTTTTCTTCTGGAATCGCTAACATATGCGAAATTTCATGTCGTTCATCATAAACGGATTGTGACCCTGTATAAAGTAAGAGCCCATCCGCCCCTTCTGGTAATGCAATTGCACACTCCGGTTCCATAAAAGCATGATCATTAAAAGGGGTACTGTATTTACGCGTCACAACATACTTTGAATTTTTAATCGCCGCATCGGCATTGCCGCGTTTAAGGACTTCTTTGCGCATAATATTTCCCTGCTCATGAATGAGCGGTGCCGATGCTTTCAAAGCATCCGTCGGACAGGTGATTGGTATTAACTCTGTATAATCAACTTCAATCAAGTTTAAGACTTCATCGAGCGTTTCTTTGTGATGAGTAGCGACCAAGGCTAAGGCATCACCAATATAGCGTGTCGTCCCCCCCTCTGCAATCATCACATCCCAATCCGTAACCAGATGACCAATTTTTTTATTGGGTACATCTTTTTCAGTTAAAATTCTTATACAATCTGGATGCGCCAAAGCTTTCGACAAATCAATCCGTTTGACAATCGCTCGTGGATATTTTGAGCGTAATGCCTTAGCATAAATCATATCCGGCAAAATTAAATCATCAACAAACTGCCCCGTCCCCAATATTTTTTCTTCCGCATCCACTCTTTTAAAACGAGTATTAAGCAATGCCTGCGTCTCACGATGCGGAATTGGCAAATCCTCACGGAAAAAATCCGCAGCCTGCAAGATAGCTTCTTCGATTTTAATATAACCGGTACAACGGCAAAGATTGCCACGAATTGCCTTTTTCACTTCTAAACGGGTCGGATTTAGATTCACATCGAGCAGACTCTTTGCCGAAATCACCATGCCCGGAATGCAGTACCCGCACTGTACCGCTCCTGCCTGCGCAAAACAATGCACGTAGACTTCTTTTTCCCTTTGGGAAAGACCTTCGACTGTAACAATCGATTTGCCAACAAGGGAAGAAAGTTTCGGTATACAGGCTTTAATTTTTTTGCCATCAATCAGAACCGTACAAGTTCCACAGGCACCTTCACTACAGCCATCCTTTACCGATGTCACTCGTAACTCATCTCTCAGATAGGTCAATAAATTTTGTTCTTTATCGGCTGTAACCGACATTCCATTTACTTTAAATGTAAACATACCATTCTCCTTCTCTATGCAACGACTACGATGGCAGCTTAATTAATAAAAAAAGCATCCACAATTGTGAACGCTTTAGAAATGCAACTTGCAATTCCATAGTAGACCTGCGGAACAGCTTCATTGCTGATTTAAATCTTATTTTATAAAAATTCTATCAGCAATAAGACGTTTCGTCAAGGAAAAAATCTCAATATGAGACATGTTGCGAAGTTTCTCTTTATTCGTTATCTGCTGTCAAAACACCACGACCATTAAATACTGGTACAAAATCCGCAGAAGCGGTCCTGCCTTCTTGAATAAAGCACTGCTTTATTCCTAAATTCAGTGCATGCTCGACAACTTGATCATATTCATAGGTTGTAAGCTTGCGGTTAATTTCTTTATAAGCACCGACTTCATATAAAGGCGTAAATTGATTCATTAAACTCAAATAAATCCGATCTTCAAATGTCTCCCACAACCAATCCAGCAGAGCTTTACTATCTTTCATTTGCCCAGGAATGATAAGATGCCGAACCAATACACCTCGTTTCATCATCCCCTTCGCATCAAAAACAGGCGGTCCGACAAGATCAACCATTTTTTGAATCGCCTTGCTTGCCACGGAAAAATAATCCGCCGCCTGGGAATATTTTTGTGCAGCAACTATGTCTTTATACTTTAAGTCCGGGAGAAACACATCTATATACCCAGCCAAAGACTCCAGCGTTTGCACGTTTTCATAGCCATTTGAATTATATACGACGGGTAAATAAAATCCGCTGGTCTTGGCAATATCCAAAGCTTCAATAATTTGCGGCACATACTGTGTTGGCGATACCAAATCTAAAGACTGCGCGCCTCGCTTTTGCTGCTCCAAAAAAATTTCAGCCAATCTAGCAATGGCTATTTCTTCTCCCACTCCAGATTGACTAATCTCATGATTTTGACAAAAAACACAATGTAGATTACAATATGAAAAAAACACAGTTCCCGCTCCATGCTCGCCAACAAAACAAGGTTCTTCCCATTGGTGAAGGGAAACCAATGCCACCTTTGGCAATATACCTGCCCCGCAGGCACCGGTCTCACCAGCTAAACGATTAACGCCGCACTGCCAGGGACAAACTGTACAAATTCCTAAATCAAGCAAATATCTCGACCTTCTTTTCTAATAGCATTTACCTATAATTATAATAGAAGCTTTGCAAAAATCAAACCCATCTAAATTTTTAACGCCTCTTCACCTTCAACAATTCACACCATATCATTTTATACATGTTGTGAATTATATATTTATTTTATATAATAGAGGCAAGACTATGAAGCTAAATTGTTAGGAGAAATATACAATGAATACATTAGGCTATGCTATTTTAGGATTAATTGATAAAAATAAAATCACCGGTTATGATTTAACAAAAATTTTCAATGATAGTGTTGCTGATTTTTGGAGTGCCAAACAAAGTCAAATTTATACGGAATTAAAAAAACTCGTTGATGCTGCTTTGATTGAATATGAAGTGGTCATTCAAGGTGAAGTCCTTGAAAAAAAAGTTTATTCCATTACAACCAAAGGAAAAGAAGAACTTAATACCTGGATGCATGAAGATGAACCACCTCTTTCACAGAGCAAGGATGTTTTCAAACTTCGCCTGTATTTTTCAGAACAACTCACCAGTCAGGAACTCTGCGGTAAATTTGAAAAACAGCTTGAAAAATGTCAGCTTTTGCTAACCCGCTATACAATAAAATTCAATGAATATGATTCCACTGTTATTTCTGCCGCAAAAATAGGTGACTATCTTTTACTAAAAGGAGCCATTGCTCATCTGCGCACACAAATCGAATGGATCAATGAATCGCTTGTTTATATAAAAAAATAACATGAACAAAAAACCAGAGCTGCCTTAAATATAAGGCAGCTCTGATTGAAGTAACTGTTAATTGCTAAAAATGTTCATTCAAAATATTTTCTGAATGTCGAACTCAATGCATGTAAAAACAGAGTCAACATGATTATGATATTCATTATCATAACTTAACTATATAATAACATGCTTAGATCGAAGATGCAAGGCTTTTAAAATACAAAACAGGCAAGTTATTCACAGGGCTGTGCATAAAACAGTGGATAACTTGCCATTTTTTTATTTATTTGCCATTTTGTAAATATTATACATATCTTCACGGGTAAGTTTTTTAAAATTTGCCACCGTTTTTTTACCATAATCACTGCATCGATTAGCAAGATATTGTAAAGATTCTTCATCTTGCTTACCGATACCTAATTCGGTAAAGTTTGTTGGCATATTAATCGAGGCAAAATAAGCTTCTGTCGCAGCAATTCCAGCCAAAGCCGTTTCATTTAGACCCTCATTATGAATACCCCAAACACGTTCAGCAAAAAGAGCAAATCGCTGTGGTTCTTCGGTATAAACATATCTCGCCCAAGAAGCCCAAACCGCTGATAAAGATGCCCCATGAGGCACATCAAATTTACCACTGAGCTCATGTCCCAATTTATGTGTAGCAAAATCTATTTCTGCGCCTAATCCAGTCAAACCATTATGCGATAGACTGCCACACCACATAAGTTCACTCATCGCCTCATAATCATCATGCTTTGCTAACGCAATTCTGCCATTTTTCGCTACATTCTTCAATAATACTTCGGCAATTGCATCGGTCATCTCATTACCTTTTGTATGCGTAAAATAACGATCCAGCGTATGCATCATAATATCCGTTATTCCACAGGCAATTTGTTTTTCCGGCAGGGTATAGGTTAATTCAGGGTTCATGACCGCAAAACAAGGTCGATTGAAATCTGTATTAATTCCTGCTTTTTTACCAGTTTCTTCATCCGTTAAAACGGCGGAATTGCTCGTTTCACTGCCAGCTGCTGAAATTGTGAGCACGACTCCAACTGGTAAGGATTTTGTAAGGACTGCTTTTCCAGACCAAAAATCCCAAATATCCGTATCTGGATTCGCCCGTCCATGTGCAATAGCCTTACTCGTATCAATCACACTGCCACCGCCAACAGCTAAAATAAAATCAGCTTGAAATTTATTTGCCTGTTTTACGCCAGTTCGTGCGAGTCCAAGCCGAGGATTTGGTTGTACACCACCTAACGTTTCATAAGATAATTCTGCTTTTTGCAGTAAGTCTGTTATTTTTTGCAATACCCCGCTGCGAACAACACTGCCACTACCATAGACAACAAGTACTTTTGTACCACCATATTTTTTAATTTTATCCGCAGTTTTCAGTTCAGCTCCCTTACCAAAAACAATTTCAGTCGGACAATGATATTCAAAACTCTGCATAAAAAAATCTCCTTTTCCTCAAAACTATTTCATCGTACAATTTTATAATTAAGTTTTTTTTTACTTTTCCTGCGTAACAGAATAAAACCGTTAAGTGCAGAATGATAATTGACTTATAGAAATCTTTAATTCGTTATATATAGACTCAAATCAATACTTTTAATTGATGGCACGATACTATCGGCCTGCTGTAAATCCTGACATCCAGAATTTTTATTTTGGTAGGCAATGCAATACATTCCCGCAGCCTTCGCAGCCTGTACGCCCGAAGATGTATCTTCAATAACAATACAGTCTGTTGGAGCTACGCCTAACCGTTCTGCTGTAAGTAGATAAACCGCCGGATCTGGTTTACTCTTTGGCAGATCCGCACCGCTGATAATGGACTGAAAATAAGATTTCAATTGAAATTTTTTCACAACGGCATCAATAATTTCCCGTCCCGATGAAGAACCAATCGCGCTGGGAATAGCTTCTTGTTTTAAATATCTTAACAAATCTAAAATACCATCAATCGGTTGAATTGAATTGTCATTATCTAGAATATCCAAATACAATTTGTACTTATGTGCTACCATTTCAGAGACCGAAATATCACGATTTTGTTGCTTTATCAAAGCAGAAAATAACGATTTTGTTGTCTGTCCCATATATTTTTCACAATCCGTTTCAGCGAAAGAAATATCATAATGTTTAAACGTCTGCATCTTGGTGATGGTATGAATCGGCTCACTATCAATAATCACACCATCCATATCAAATATAACTGCTTTCAAAAAAAGTACCTCACTTTACTTTTACCCTATATAGAAAAGTATACCATAAGACCCCTAAAAAATCTCTTTTTAAGGAGAGTTAAACGTTTTTTTCCATACAAAAAAAGCACCCACATATATGAGTGCTTTTAATTTAACTGGCAGTTTTCTATCCTCCCAGGGCGTTTCCACCCAAGTACTTTCGACGTTCAAGTGCTTAACTACTGTGTTCGGTATG
>Ga0302185_10000092_pt1 | contig 70660 bp, 70 predicted proteins | sample II_Bog_E1_1_FD_200231 | JGI IMG/M metagenome (GOLD analysis project Ga0302185, IMG submission 200231) | Peat permafrost microbial communities from Stordalen Mire near Abisko, Sweden - II_Bog_E1_2 | ecosystem: Environmental > Terrestrial > Soil > Wetlands > Peat | place: Sweden: Abisko... | reverse complement strand
TAATTTATGATTGTTGTCGTACAAATGTGCCATGATGAATGCAAATAATAGATATAACTTCATCTGTCCTCTGATATAATATATATCTAATTTTCATATCATATTTATCATTTTTGACTCAACTCGAAAATGCGAACGGAGAAATCATCGCTGCAGGTCGCAAAGAGAACACCGTTCCATTTTATTGAATTTATGCACTGGGAATGGGAAAATTGAGGTTCAACTTCACTGATTATCTTTAAACACTAAGCCTATAATAGTCCTATCAGAACCTTACCGTTTGCGCAACCAACTGCAAAATAGTTGTCTAATCCAGTCTAAAGGCAGAATGCAACTGCTGAGACGGGATGCTGGCAGTTCAATTCAGCAGTAATAGTCTTACTTTTCATGTTATGCAGTTTGATAGTTTTATCTCTACTGCCTGTAATCAGATAATTTTCGTTGTGATGGAAACTGAGGCAAGTTATGGCTCTCAGGTGAGGTTCACAGCTGTATAAAAGGGTTAGATCACAACTGTAGATGGCTAGTTTACGATCTTTTCCTGCTGTGGCGAAGTATCTATCATTAAAGGAGAACTCCATTGCGTATACTGTATAGGTATGAAAGGGTAAAATCTTTACAATTTTCCAGTCAACTGTGTTCCAAATGATCACACTCGCCGCTTGAGGAGTGAGAGCTTCACAGCAAGAAGCCATCCGATCGGAAACTCTGCTGCGACTGAGAACAGTGATTTAGTGACCATGACCATAGAGTTTGTTCATTTCAGGCCAAAGAGTATGTTTGACAAGGTAGTCCTCGTGGGGTGGGATATTATAGTCAAGTTTTACATTTTTTACATCCACGACTTCGTCTTCTTCAACTTCCTCTCCCTCCTCCTCATAATAATTTGTAATCTTCTCTCTTTCCACACGCTGGGTCTTGGTCATTAATCCCAATACCTGAGTTCCTCCTTCAGAGTATGTTTAATAGAGTAAAACCGGATCTCCAGGTTTGGATGCCAGATATTTCTTCTCCTCCTCTTCTGAATGAAAGTAAAGATGAAGATTGGCATGTGTAAAAGAATTAAGATAGTTTGCGAAACAGGCAGGAGGCTCCAAAATACGAATTACCTTTTCATCAGCTCCACAGGCAATCACGTCCAGCACACCCTATTTTACTCTTAACACAGTCACTGCGTTGATGTCATAACCGTGAATTTGTGCGCGTGAGATCTAGTGATAATGGCCAGTGCTTTTTTTTGCTAGAATTCTGGTGGTTTGATCTTTGGATACACTGACTAAATAATGGCCGCTGCAGTTCCACTCAACATCTTTAACTTGATTAGAGTGACCATTGAAGCACTCTTTCAGAGCGAGTTTATCTCCTTTCCAGTCCCAAAAGAGAAGTGCTCCAGTGTAATTGACAGCCACTAAACAAGTATTTTCAGAATCACTTAGCACGTCAAAGTAAGCGTTTTTATTACCAATAAACTGACCCATACGACTGTCCACTACCCATGCATCTTATGAACTCTTTCCCCATAAGCATACGGTGCAGTCTAACGAAGAAGAGGCCAATTGCAATTTACCACCAAATCGCACCCAGCACAAACTTGTAACGCTGCATTAATGTGAAATCAATACAGCTTCCAGATGAATTTTGCTGTTCGAAAGAAGGGAGTAAACATCTTTGTGAAACTTAATTGACTAGGCATCCGAAGTGATCCGCCACAGACGAATGTACCCATCTTTACTGGAAGATGCGAGCAGAAGATCTTAATTGCCATCCTGCCTTGTGATAGTTAACTTAGTGATGGCATTTTCATGTCCAGAAAGAGAAAATTTATACTCCAACTTACTGTTCTATCCTAAATATTTCTAGTAATAGTGGATCTTTTGATCGACTCCTCCCACAAAAACCATCAACCGCCCCTCTGCCACAAACAAGCATATGCTTTCCAATATTTTGCTTAGGGGAAAAGCAAGCTGTTCTTGCAGAGTAAAACCTGTCTTAGTTAAGTGGTAATGCTTCAAAACAGCATCATTATTATTAGTGAAGATATGCCATATATTGCTCTATTGAATTGCACTCATTGACTGAATTCCAGCCTCCTCTTTTATCGAGAAGATAATCTCCCAATTATCGCCTTTGAGTTCGTAAGCCAATATATATCCACTGTTGTAACCGCACAGGATCAACTCCTTTTAAAACAGATTCACAGCTAAAAGACAGTTGGCTCGACCATGACTGGTGGAAAGATCTAATTTATGATATAAATACCATGCAGAGTGGAAATGATTTGGTTTGTGGGGATGTGATAGATGCCAATTTGATCGCTAAAAGTAAAAGCTAGGCAATGGTGTTGCAAGAAGACGATAGAATTAGTGATGGGATTGCAGTTAGCGGAAATATGTTGGCAGATTATTTTCATGTTGTTATTAAAATATGAAAGAAATACCAAATATGTCTGAAAAAATGAAGAGAACATCTTGGATAAAAACAGGACGATGGTATAAACTATTTAATATTTGATTTGATTTAGGAAATATAGAACGGAATACACTCATTATACTTTCCAGTATGTTTTTACTACTGCCTGTAATATAAATATCCTTTAAGAAACCATATCTTATAAGTTATGGATAATAAGGAGTAATAGTAGAATATCCATGATATTTATTCTATAATTGCTGTATAAATCACCTTCAACAAGATAACTGCGAATCCAAACTATTAATCAGATTCAAACAGTCTTTGAGCACTCCAATATCCTGGGACAGCTTTTCCCTTTCTTTCACCACATAGTCCTGCTCAAGCAGCAGCTTTTCGAATTGCTCCTCGATGTAGAGATTATTCACTAAGATTTTTTCACAGGAGTTGCGACAATGATTCACTAGGAAGGTGACGATTGTCTTTGGCACCGAATCGTTTATATTCTTCTTAACAACATTGAAGTAGGAGACTATAAGCCTCTTTATCATATCAGTCTCAGTCTGCTCACGCAGCTTGGGATTATCATTGACCTTTATTATCCCAGGAACAGATGGCAACATGTAGCGAGGTAACTGATTGTACTCCGAAAAAGAACTATAGAAATTTTATAAGTCAATCTGCTCCTTACGGTTGGCCTGTTCGAGGGGCTGTTTATCTTATTTACGAAGCTTACTATTTTGAATGTAGTTTAGTTTGGCATCCAACATTTCGCTCTCTTAGATGGGAGATTTATTATCTTTCTTTTTATTGAATCTAAACAAACTCTGCTTGCCCTCCTACTCATCAATCTGCTACTTTTGCGAGGCTGAATCGAAACTGAGATTATTGAACTCATCCTTGTCCTTCTTGTTATCACTCTTGACGAGGGAGATAACATCGATGAAGTCAGGGTGATTCGTGTTGATGTATCCTAACTCAATCTCGATAATATTCTTGATCATGTCCTCTGTCTTGTTGAGAGACTTCAGAAGTAAAGTTTCCATAACCTCGAAGATACGCGCTGATAGATTTTAGTAGCGGTCTATCTCAGCAATTTTAATTGCATATATCATCCGACGTAGTTCTTCGTGAATTAGATGAGCGCATTAGAGAGAAGGTAGTTTTAGTCGTAAAATTTGAGTCTTCAGCAACGTTTAGAAGGCAGCTTCGGGCAGAAACAGTGATTTTCTCAAACCATTAGCATTTCGAATAGCAGTTCTGATGTCGATATCAGTCAGGAACTAGAAAGGGTTCATTTTGAGGATGGACTTAATAAAAATCTGTGAAAAGATATACTCTATCCTGGCACCCCCAATAACGGCCTCCCTCGACTAGCTGTACTTGCCTTAAATCATCTCAATGAAAAATTTTACATACTTAGAGACAAGGGCAAGTAGTAAGACGCCTTGCGCTTTTTTGTCTTTTATTGGCTCGTAGCTGCCATAATCATTCAATTTGTCACGTTTGGTCTCGATCAAATAGATTATATTTTATCGGATGGTGGGCAGCTCTAGTTTTATGTGCTTCACCAACACCATGTTCATCGTTTTCACCAAAGCCCTCACCCCTAGCTTCTAACTTACGTGGCTATACTGCTCATGCTTACGGAAAAATTCTGCTTCCCGCGACATTTGCTCGTCAATACTGATATTACTCTTGGTTGGGCGGAGAAAGACACAAGTATGTCCCAGGAGTAACTTGTTCGATAACGTATTATAATCCTTTAAAATGTTGATACTCTCATCGACTAAATCGACCTGCGTCAACACACCGATTGTTCTGATGCCTTCTCTGTCGATTTATCGGGCTAGCTTTAAAGACTAAGAGTTGGCAGAGTCATCAGTGGCTTTAGAAACGGCAATTATAATGCAATTGGGATTTTTAATGTAGTGTTTGATCATCTTAATGACTTGATCTTCAATGTCTTTGGGCTGGTCGCCAGTTGGATTCTTGATGACGATATAATTACCTTGACGATTCCAGGTAAATCCACGAGTAATAGGTTCAACACTTTCTTAGAATAGAATCTAACTCTGAGTGGAGCGCTGCTGATACCTTTATTGGCTCCACATGTCTTCTCGGTCTCGGCTTCAATGACTCTTCTAAAATCTTCCATGTTTTAGTAAAACTCTCCTTTTTTTTATACCATTTATCCGTATTCCTTATCATTGTTGATTTGGGACAGTTGTATTTCAATAGGGCGGCGAGTAACAATACCCTTCCCCTTTGGTAGAAACTCCTTACCAATTATGCTCTCAAGCAGTGAGCTTTTACCTGCATATATTGTTAACAACCTGTGGACTGCGAGCCAACCACCGCGATTACTGGCAAATTAATCTCCCAATTGACGTCGGACTTCCGAATGATTTCCTGCTTCAATCTGTGTGTACCTGTAGATCGGATATTATAGGTATGAGCTTCTCCATAGATCCAATAATTATAAATTTAAATGAGATATTTCATACAATCGCCAAGTGAGATAGCAAAAATATTTATACATCACTTACCTCCTCTTAGGGCTGTTATTTTTTATTAACAAATTGATAATTTACTGCGCCAAAGCTGAGAGTCCTTATTGTAGTTATGCTCGGTACTTTCTTTCAGCTATTTTAGCTATTGGTAATCCTAGCGATACTGCTCCAAAGTCTATCGGAGTTGCCTGTTTTCTAACTTAACCTCTTCTAGTTTATTTTGAAACAGATTTAGATGGGCTTCGGATCTGCGTTGATCCGCCTTGAACCTTTCCTCGACTTGACTAATGTTGTCTATGGCTATTTCCTTCTCCTTCATATAGATGCTGATGAGTCTCTTCAATGCTTAAATCTATCCATCTTTGGTCTTGATGCTTTCAACATGTTTTTCCTCCATTTTATTAGTTTTCTCTACTATCTTGGTCATCTCACTTTTCTTGCCCTACATTTTTGCATTGATATTTTATTAGAGAAAGAGAATCTTTTGAGTCAAAAGAGCCATCTTATTTTATAACTCAGTATTTTATTTTTTTGTTTTGGATAGCTCCCCCTTCATTTTGTCCACTTCCTTTTTATTTAAATCCTCCTGCTCCTTACTGACTTTTGTAAGGTCGTTGATATTTGCTTTATACTCCTCCTCCTTATATCTCCATGCGCGACTCTATTTCTGATGATTTTCAGTGACAACGTACAACTATTTTTCCTTAGAGGTGAGAGTTTGAAGTATGTTATTGTATTTCTACTGTTCCTCTTCCTTCTCCTTCTGCAACTCACCAACAGTCTCTTCATAGTTGATCTGCAATTCGTTCTTCATCGCAGACATCGATTGGATGCTCTAGCTGTTCTGTACTTTCAACTGTTCTAACTATCTTTTTATATTTCCATATTATATCTTCAGCACCTACAACTACTTCTCTCGATCGTCCAAACTTTCTCTTAGCAAAAACTCTGTTTATGTAGACTAGTGCTGCAGATCTTAAAACTACAACTACATCCTTCGATAGTTTTAGATGGTCTCGTTGAGTTCATCAATCCTTTGCTGGAGTCGAGATTTATCAGCCTAAAACATACTCTTGATCTCCTTGACTTGATTTTAATGCTGTTCTGTTAAGAATTCTTTTTATTGCCGTTAATTTTATAGCTGACCCTTAACTTCACCCATCAACCCTTTGTTTTAAGCGATAGTTTACTCAAGCTAAGACTTATTCTTTTGGTTTAAAACCTTTAGCTCAATATTCTCCTCTTTTAATTTTTGAATGTCTCTCTCTAAGGTTTGCGCTTTTTCGCCATATGTTTTTGCTTTTAATTTCTGCTCCTCAAGATCTTGCTCAAACTGCTCTATTTGCTTCTGAGCTTTTCCTCTTTCCACATTTAAATTTGTTATTGCGGTATTTCTTTGAGAGATTTCTGCCTACAACTCACCTATCTCTGCATTTTTTGTTTGAATTAGCCGATCGTCGCTGATCTCCTTCTCCTACTTCCCCTTCGTCAATTCGGCTATTCTGGCTTGCAATTCATCAATGATCTTCTCCTTGCTTGTCAATTTGGTGTCATACACGCTCTCCATATGTTTTTCTGTTTCCCGACTTCTCTTGGTCAACTGTTCTATATAATCCTTAAAATAATCTTCCCTATTTTACAGTCGACTCTTCAACGTCTTTACACTGTTCTCCAACTAGAGTTTGCTGTACCTATTCTTGTCGTTGTCCTCCTTCAATTTTTATATGACCTCCATCTGCTCCTTCATGCTCTAATAAAAATTCTCTGTTGCCTTGACTGCACTGGAATCGGTTGATTTTTAATTTGAAGATTTATATATAGATTTGAGTTGGATTATTTCCTCCTCGTGAGAATGCTTCAACTCCTCTATCTCTTTGAGATATTAATTCAACTTGTTTTTGTATGCCTCCTCCTTTTCTTTTTTATCTTTCGCTGTACTCGCTGCCATGTCCGTTAATTGCCCTTCCAGATACTCGATCTTCTCGTTGTTGAGCATCTTAATCTTTTCTATTTCAGACTCAGCCAACATCTTTTATTTCTGAATTTAGACCAGCTCTTCATGTTGCTCATATATCTTGTTTTATAAGGTTTTCTCCTTTATTTTGAAGTTCGTTGTTAGGGTCTCCATCTCATCATGCTTCAGTTCTAAATCTCTCTTCGAATACTCATACTATTCCTTGAGGGTTTACATCTATTTTTTGGAACAGCTTGCTTATAACTCAAACCGATACACCTTAGCCTAGTAGTCTTCAAGCTTTGATTGCAAGGTCTTGCTTGTATTAATTCTGTTGAAGGAAATAGATGGGCGTACCTCGTTACTACCCATCATAAGCTATCGGTCAGCCTCTGATACATTTAGAGATACTCGCATCATTTTTTCCTGTTTTGGGACCTGCAATCGTATAATCTATTTGCTGCGCTCCATATTTTTATAGCTATTGACACTTGGTCGTACCTCATTAATCTCATGGAAATCCTGTAAAATTTAATTGAGCTCTTCATCAAGCATCTTAATCTGCCTGTAACTGCACATTCGCTGCTTGTAGTACTCCTTCAAATGAGTGCGGATATCATAAAGCTTTTAGTCCATGTCATCCACTTAATTCATGTTCTGCTTTTGCTATAAGCATTTCAACTCTTCATTTAATTTTTAGAGACAGTCGAGTCTGATTCGACAATCTTGGCCCTATTAGTACACCTTCTGCAGACTGTCCTCGTTATTTAAGGCATCAATGTAAGACTGCAAAATGATGGCAATTGAATGTCCATCCATATTGAAGGACTTGATTCCGTTGAATATTTTCCTAAGTTGGATCACATTCTCCATAAATTTTGGATGTTGTTCGTCTTCTTCATGATTTGGCTGCAATAAGCAATGACAGTTGCGGGTTGGGAAATACCCCTTAACAGTTTAAATGGTGGTAAGCAATCGTTTTTCAGTTACCTCGAGAAAGCAGTTTTCCATATATTGTTTGGAGTTAATATCAATTCCGAAATCATTGACCATATTGGAGTTGTAATCACGAACTATCCAGTGAAAATCACAGAGACAAACGTTCTGCTTCGCTTGGAGAGTGCGAGCCACTTACATGATCTCCTATAGATCTATTAAACTTTTTTTATCGATTGGACCCATTGAGTTGTACATGATGCAGCTAGAAAAAAGAAGAATAAGACTAATTATACGCTTATCGTGAACCTATTCTGAAAGGGAAAATCCTTCAGAGTCTATGAGGACAACGCTTACAATTTTACCCTCATCGTTATAGGCAAGTACTGGTTTGCTCCACAGCCACAAGCCCTTAGTGACTGGAATATTGCCCTGACCCACTTCAAATACATCTTGCTTGGAGATAAGCTGATTCATAAGAAAGGATTTACCAGTTTTGACTGGTCCCGTGATGGTGGCAATAGCAATGGGAGCATTGAGCTATCTAAGAAAGTCTACTCCATCAGCATGCAGCATGAGTTTACCAAAGGAGTTAACTGATACAAGTTGAATTGCCCTTTCCATGTAGTTTTTGTTATTCATGATGGTTTATTAACTTGAAAATACTTCATGTTTTTAAATTAAGGAAACTAGTCAGTATACATTTGAAAATAGATAGATAATTTAAGCCTCATAAATCTTCAATGAAGATGATTCAACTGTCTTTTTAATGTAGCATCAAATTTAATGTGGAGCTACTGCTAATCACCATTTTATAAAATCATCATCAATGAACGTGGAATAACACGAGGAAAAAACAGGATGGAGAGGAGTTTTTCATTGCTTACCAGCCACGAGAAATACTGCGCAAAAGATCATCATGCCACTAGGCTATTTTTACTCTCCCTTCCTCGCAGATCCTCCCACCATTCGAGCCAATCCTTCGTTTTGCGCCAAATGCAGAGCCAGCATCAACTCATTCTCGCAGAAAAATAAAAACACAAAAACATGGATTTGCAACTTTTGCTTAACCTCAAATCCACTTACTGTTGATATTGGCAACGAGGAAGTCGAGGAGTATGTGGAATCCAGAGTTGGAGATTGTGGAATCTTCTTCATTATTGATCTCTGTATTTCAGAAAAGGAACTGACGGCGGTGAAATAAACTCTCATCAATACGATATCCAAACTACCTAGAAATATCTTCGTGGGACTGATCTGCTTCAACCGTAACGTCTTTGTGTATGATTTCGAAGATGAGTTTGCTAAATTTACGTGTTTGAGTGGATCAGAAGGTACTACTTGTTGAAATATAGACTATGCTCCAAATGGCTTTAATAAACTCAAGGAAACCCTCAACCTGCTCGGGCAAATCGATCCAAAGTTTGTAAACAAAATTATTGCTTCTCGCTACTACGTGCCTATTCATACAAACTTATAAAAACTCACCAAGGCAATTCAAATTCTGCAATCGGATAAGCATATACAGCTACGTAGTCAGCGTGAAAAGAGAGCAATGGGGTCAGCACTTCAGATTGGTATTGGAATGCTGTCTGAACTGGGAATAAACACACGATTTTGTCTATTGACTGGCGGTCCTTGCACAGTGGGTTCAGGGAAAGTAGTAAATCTTCCATTAAAAAACACAATTCGTTCCTATATTGATATAATCGAAGGAAACTAGAACACCGAGCATATAAAAGCTGCAACTGCCTTCTATGAAGGACTATAAGATCTTCTCATAAAGGGAAAGCATACGTTAGATATTTGGGCCTATGGATTAGACCAATTCGGATTGATGGAGATGAAATCAATGGTGCACAGCACTGGAGGAATGTTGGCCATGCATGAAGAATTCGACCACTTTATTTTCAAAACTAGCTTTGAGAAGTTCTACTAGGCAGATGAGGATGGAATATTTAACTTTCCTTTTTCAACTCATCTCACTATCAGGGTTTCAAAGGAGTTGAGGATTAGTGGAATTATTGGATCCTGTAAATCTCTCAAGGATAATACTTTAAAGATAGCAGCAGAGATGGAAATCGGTGAAGGGGGCACAAACTCTTGGTATTTGGGTGGAATAAGTGGCAACAATGCTCTTTGTATTATGCTTTCTCTCAGTGAGGCTAACAGTTCATAGAACAAAGAAAAAGTAAACCTGCTATTACTCAGACTGGTGATATCCAAGCCATTACCACCTATAAATGGTCCGACAATGTGATACGGACGCGAATCTCTACCATAAGGCTAGATTATTGCAGAGAAAATCAACTGGTGTAGATTGCAAAAAGATTTGATGAGCAGGCGGCAGCCGTAATGCTCGCCAGATTGGCTTCAAAGAAAGCTGAAATTTAGGACACTATCGAAGTCAAAAAATGGGTTGATCGTATCCTTCTGAAATTTGCAGTGCGTTTTGCTCATTGCAATCGTAATGACAGAAACAGTTTTCGCCTTCCCATAACTTTAAAGCATTTTCCTCAATTTATATATCATTTACGTCGCAGCAACTTCATTAACCCCTTTGGAGCACCGCCCGATCAATCAATTTACGTTAAGACTTGTCTGATGCGCGAAAGCATTGCTAATTGCATGGTAATGATTCAGCCTGCCCTACTTCGCTACGTTGCGAATTAAATTCAACCTGTTCCAGTCGAATTGGATCTCGGATAGCTTCAGTAGGACGTTATCCTCTTATTGGATTCATATTTCAACGTGCTTGTATGGTATGGTCAGAGTGTCTATGATTGGAAGGAGTAGGAATTACAAAATCAACCTGATTACGAATATTTGAAAGATTTCTTCGCAATGCCACTCCAAGATGCCAGTGACATTATGTACGATCGACTACCTGTGTCGAACTTCTACTAAACCTTCAAAAACGATGGAAAATAGCGTTACCTAAAATCGCGAGTAAACCCCTCTAAAAGCACAAAGATATAGTAGGGTGACTTCGTGAGTGACGATGCTCCTATCGCTCTCTTTATGTAATTCTTAGTGAAAAGCGTAATAAACTACAACTAATGATTTTATATTGAAGCGGTCATACAGTAATAGCTAATTGTTATAAATGTCGGTTTATAATACAACGTTATGATTGACAGCTTAAATCAATTCTTTCCATCCTTCGCGGCTTCTCCCACGCGCTCTCCAGGGAGAGAAATCTTGTCGCCTAAATAATAGCCACACATACATAAGATTACCATTCATTTGCCGGAGTCCTTCGTCGAGAGTACCGTGGACAATAATTGCTCAATATAGTCTTCAGTGAAATAAGGCAACAATGAAGAGGGAAACAATATCAAAGTCTTCTGTCGCTTTAAACCATCGTAAAATCCATCAGTTATTCGATATGATGAGAATATGATCGACGATGGCGAAAATAAATATTCATTCGATGTAATCTTTAATCAGCTTTGTGAGCAAGAGGATGTATTCAACTCCATCGGATGGCGCCATATCGATACCTTCTTCAAAGGACAAAATTCAACCATTTTTACCTATGGACAAACGGGCTCTGGTAAAACCTTCACTATGTTTGGCGATCTGAAAGATAGGCATGGCTATGGCCTAATACCTAGAACCCTTGAGTATATTTTCCTGAAAAAAAAGGAAGAAGATAAAATAACTTGCTCCATGGTGGAAATATATAATTAGAAGCTAAAGGACCTCTTTGATTTTCAGAACAAATCGGGAGGCGTCAAACTTAAGGAACTAAAGGACTCAGTGATGCTTGAAGGATTGGTGGAGGCCAATGTTGAAAGCCATTTCTAAATTATGAACCTAATTAGTTATGGCTATCGAGATCGTAAAATTGCTAGTACTTATAACAATGAATCTTCATCGCGATCGCATACAATATTATTTGTTTACCGAGAGTACCGGAGCCACGATAAAGAATGCAAGACAAAAATGTGCTTTATTGATTTAGCTGGAAGCGAAAAGATTCGCAAGAGTGGTGTCAAGGGGCAAACTTTGGAGGAGACTAAAAAGATTAATCTGTCGCTGTCTTGTCTGGGCAATGTTGTCTCTGCTTTGACTTGCTCAGCTTAACACATTCCATATCGTAATTGCAAGCTGACGAGAATATTGAAGGATTCTCTTTCAGGAGACTGTCGAACCAGCATCATTACTACATGTTCGATGGACAAGACAGACTATCACGAAACCATTTCAACAGTAAAATTTGCGGTTCGAGCCAAGAGAATAAAAAATAAAAAACGGCTGAGTAATGCCACATACTCTCCTTCATAGATTATAGACGGTCTTAAAAAATAGTTAGCATAAACAAAAAAAGAGTTAGCTTTTTACAAAAAGAAGTAGTAGCAATAATAGGTCACTCCCTTGTAGTAAATCCCCTAGGAAGAGGTAGTGTGCCGCCCCATAAATCAAAGTATAGTGGTGGGCAGTGGTATATCGTCCCGCGTGAAGGTGGGGGCGACAGACTCAACGCATGAATACATGAATGAAGATAAATGATACTATGCTGATTCCTTTTGTATTATATATTCTATCGAATATGTTAATGCTCTAACCAATTTTCACCGAAGAAGAACTTAAATTCAATCGACTCAACCTCGACTATATCAAGAAGAACGATCTCCATACCGTCTTTTAAATACTCATGTCAGAACCTTAGAATAGGACCATTGCTGATGTTAATAGTCTGGTCAAAATATTCTTGAATGTAGCGATTATCCAATTCAGATTGAACCTATCAAACGCATGAATAACTTCTCAGCCATCTATCATGTATGCAGAAACATGTTCCTCGCCAAATTCAAAGAAAAATCCTTTATCTATCAGAAGCAGGAAGACGCCGAGTGTCTATATTTGATTATCAATGGCAAGATAGGACTTTATAAACGTACGCCTGACCTTGAATAGCAATAGGAAGTGGTATTTCTATCGGAAGGCAACTGCTTCGGTTCCATCTATAACTGGAAACATAAATTTTTGCCACTCACCTTCTAATAAACTCTTCTAGCCATAATTCCCAAGCGTGAAGTGAATAGAATCACAATAGCAGTCACAAAATAAAGAGAGGAGATGTATAAAACCATCAAAAAAGCAAAGATATTCAGTGATTAAATCAGCGATGAAGTATTCCGAGCTGCCAGCCAGTATTTCACTCTGAATCGCCTCCCTTTCGGAACCTATCTCATCAAGTAGGGTGAAATTCCAAAAGCTTTGTTTTTTTTACTGAAAGGAACAGTGAAGAAACAATTGGAGATGAGTATGGAGGGCGATTAAACAAAAGAAGGACAACTAAAAAGGGATCTTTCAGTGGCTACATATTCTTCAGGAGATTATTTTCCCAAATAAAATCTGTCGGAATGCTTAAGTTTCAATATAATAGCATAATCGCCATGTGAAGTCATAACAATCCCGAAGAAGTCACTGAAAATGCTGCATTTTGTGCCTAAACAATGTGAGAGTACTTGGAAAACTGAGCAGTACTACCGCCAGTAGATACAAAAGCAATAATAATGGAAAAGATACAAACTGTAAGTTCTATCCTAGAGTCTAAACCTGCCTTCCTCCCAAAAGAAGCCAATGATATTCAAATTTTGACTACTGTCTACTTTGTGCAAAATTAGATCATTCAAAATAAAACATTCTTAAAGTATAGTCTGATAATCTTATTTTTGGGATGATGCATCCTTTATAATTTATTGATAAACAATTTAACTGTTAAATGAGTTACTTTCAGAAACATATGCGCGTCAATGGCAATGAAAATTAAAGCAGCCACAACTTCTGCAAAAATAGTCATGCCACTCCCGTCTGCAATACTAACAAATTCAAGAAGAATGCTCCAACCAAGAGCAAAGTATCAGAATGCGCTTCGCTACTTTAAGATAATGGACAAATCAGTCGGCCTCGAGAACGAGAGCAGGATTTTAGTCACGCTGAGATCTCCCGTCCAAAACTAGCAATAAGAAGAAGCGAGTGTCCCCCTCCAACTCACAAGCTACAATTAAAATTAAACTAAAAATCTATCATTGAACCTCAGATGCATGTATAAGGAGATAAGATAAACACCGATTTTCAGACTCTAATGATCGATGCAGATAATTCGATGCAATAGTTGCTAAATAGTTCAATAAACCAATTTTCTAAGTATTTAGAGGGCGAGAATTTAGAGGAGGAGGAACATCAGCACTTAATCAAGCAGAACTAACATCTGAAGACCGCTCTGGAACAGTTGAAAGTGATACTAAAGGAAAAACTGGAGAATGCTTTGAAGAAGCAAAAGGAAGAGCTTAATACTATGATGGAAGATTACATTGGACTTATCACCAAACTACTCAAGGATAAGGAATAATTAACCACTGAGTTGGAGAAAAGAGATAATGAGCTCAAGGAAACCAATTTGCAAAGAGAAGGCCTGCTGAAGGAGCAGGACAAGATTCACCTTAAGATGGAAGAGATGACTCAGGAGAAGGATCAGCATGTGGCGAAGACGAAACAACAGATTTAGGAATTTCTTCATATAATTGATCAGTACGAATAGGAGGGAGAACAGGAAGGTAAAGAAAATTAACAGATGAGACAGAGAATTCAAGAACTAGAACAGCAAATCAAAAATTATGAGTAGGCAAGGACCAATCCTCCCTGCAGCGAGGAATAACCCCAATAGAAGATAGTCGCTCAGGCTAGTAAGATACAAATACTAATCGAATTATTGGAACAATATCAAAACGACAATACCTCCTTGAGGGAGAACCTCAATCGATACTAGCAGGAAGAGGAGGGGAAAGACTCCCGCATTGAGTTTCAAACCAGGATAGAGGAGCTCGAGCGATAGCATGAGTAGTAATTTATTTAATATGAACGAGCTATGCGTGAAACGCTCAATAAAAAAGACGAGTGCATCTAACGTCTCAACATGATCATCGACAGCTATCGGCAGAAGCGAGATCGGACCAATAAAGAGATCAGCTTCGATACGACTGTGTCCATCCCCACTGATCAATCTAATTGAAGTTTAATATGAGTTGAAAAACATATATAGATCACACATACCAATAGAAAACGTTCTGCTGGTAGGGGTATAATGATAGGAGGGGATAGAAGGGTTATTGAATTGGTTGTAGGGAGAGGGGTGGCAGTTGCTGGACTGCTTATTATATCTATGATTGATCTTAATTGGCTATGCTACTTAACTAGTTTTTGATTTGAGCAGTACCTTCTCTTTTGAGTTTGACCCCACCAGCTTGATCTATTTCTTCAAATGCTTTGAAAATGAGAGCGTTGAGTCTCTCATAGAGAGGCCTAGCCTCCTTTATCTTGTCTGCCAACATGTTCTTTTCAATTCGAAAACGCATGGCATAGATGGTATTCTTGATTTCCTGTCCAATGAATTTAAAATCTAAATTGATCCATAACTTACGGCTTTAAGCTTGGTATAGCTCATTCAGGAACTTTGGGGAAAGTTTGCTGATTTCGTAATTGAAACAGGTATTGCTGCGGTCAAAGTGGTTCACCACAAATCTTATGTAGTTACGGAGAGTGCCATAGAACCTATTCTTGATCTTGTTCTGAGTTCTAAATCAGAGGGGGAGTTACCTGCCGATGAATTTTTGAACAACGCACCACCGCGTACCGACCTGTTAGTGGACCTCATATAGCTTCTCCAACTACCACTCCTCCCATTCCTTGCGGTTGATTCCTGGGTCCAAGAAGTTGATCCACTTCTCTCGGCACTCCATTTCAGTTCTTTTGAAGCCATTTTCCTAAAAAACCTCCGATATTCTCTTCCATTTTTTTGAGCTGAATTGTGGGTAAAGCTCAGTCAACAGTGCTATTTCCTAAATCGGGAAGGGAATTACCTGAGTGGACCACTCTATTTTTTTTTTAGTTCTTTCCATCAATAAAAATAATATGAATTTCCCATAAAATAAGGAAAATATCAGAGTAATATTTAAATCAAGTTACCGATTTAATTTTTTAATTTAATTTTGCAAAGAGCATAGCCTTTGGACATATTTGGTCAAATTAATATACGGGCGCAAATTAAAGAGCTTGCATGATGAGAAAGGAGGGTCAAAACTAAAAGAAGGCAAGAAGACAAGAAGGAAAGAAGGCGAGAAGGGAAGAAGACAACAAAATCGAGTAGACTCAGCGAATGTTGATGGTCCTGCTCATTAATCGATCACACAATCAATAAACTAATTGTCTAATTTAACCTGCTTAATTGAGCGTTATTTGTATATCAAGGAGCCAAGTTTACTAACAGTGAATCTCAATATTACTGCTCCTCTTTTTTAGGAGGAATTCAAGATATTTATTATTTTTTAAATTTTAGATTTGATATATACCAATAAACAGTATAAAATATCTATTTTGAAAACGGTATCAATACGAAATAAGTAGGATCATTCCCTCATTCATTTGGTTAGGGATTGTGATCACACTGCCTGTCATTGATAAGATACTCCATAATTTGAATCATAATTGTAAAGGAGGGGTTATAGTTAAAGTAGGGTAGTTTAAAGAGAGACCATCAAGGCCTCAAAAATATTTATACTTATCTCTTAAAAATTGAGGCTTCCTGTTCAAGATTAAATGTTCAAACTCAGATACAAGGGTAACGCTCTCTCCGAAGAGAGATAACTTATAAGGAAGGCGAAACTATTATCTAAAAATTGCGCCATTTTGATTAAGTTAGCCAAATAAATGCTCCTAGGATCTTAGCAGACACTTCAACTCTGTCAATGAACCAGTTTGAATATACCCTCATGTCTAATTTTCCCTTTTACATTACGCTGTCTTGACTCCGCCCATCTAACTTTCAATTATATTAAAAATGAGAGCAAGCAACTACTCGAACATGAACACTTCTAAAATATCAACGAAGCTGATAGAAGATACTTGTTCTTAGCATGACGGCGAGGCCTTTACGAATTTTTGTACTGCAATGACCTGCATCAAGCCTCTGTGTCCCGAGTGCATTTAAAACCACTACAATCATCACAAGAACATTCGCACCATGCCAGAAATAGACTCTTTTAAGACTCTTAAGAACAAATGCGTTAACAAGATCGCGGATATACTGGAGCATGTCGGAGCTTAGCAGGGTGAAACTTCCCTTAACTAACTACAAAATATCTTCGAATTGTGTATTTGAATAATTATGCAGCGCTAAGGCGGGTCAAAGAGATACGAGAGCATTGCCGTAAGATATCTGACAGTTACTTTTCCAATCTCGAGGATTTTATCAAGAAAAAGATGGGAAAAATAACCTCTGAGGAATCGTAATTGATCGTTGAGATGGACCGAGTCAATAACATTGTGGCTGAACTAAAGATGCTTCTCAACAAGTTGGAAAACACTCGATCGTTCCTTAGTACTGCTGAAATGATAGTAAAACTAGATGGAGACCGTATCGAGTAGAAGGTAAAGGAGGGGTTTTCCAACATCGTGCGTTTCAAGGAGGGACATAAAAGTAATCTATTCATCGAGAAGAATTATGAGCAGAAGTACTATAACTTCTTGGCTAGCACATTTTTCTATGGCAATAAGGATAACCTCGAAACAATGCCTAAAGTAGTTTAGGAAATTCGTAGCAAGAATGCAATGGAAACCCTCTCTCGCTCTCACTCTCGCCTCAAGGAGCTATAGTAAGAGCCGAGAATGAGTAAGGCCAGTTCCCGTAATTATGAAATCGAATCCAGTATGGTTCCCAAACGATAGGATGACCAAAAGTCGACCTTATCACGCAAGTCCAGCAAAAAAGGACTGAAAAATAAGAAAGAAATAATTGGTATGAACACGTTTAGTAATAACAGCCCTCGTCGCTATCTGCATTTCTTCCAGCACGACGAAAACATACTGCACTATCTCGATTTGTAAGAAGGGACCTAGTTCCAAACCATCCGGTTAAACATCAACTTCCACCTTCCTGACTTCCACAAATCCATCTCGGTGTCCACAGGAGATCTCTTTGTAGTCGGGGGTGCTGAATCAGAAATGCCCGAACGAAAATCTGCGAATGTATACAAGTTTGACTTCAACAACAGCTCCTTAGTTTTGGTGAATAAATTAAAATACGGCCGATCCTCACATTCTATTTGCTTTAACAATCGATATATTTATGTTCTTGGCGGGTATCTCAGTGGACAAGTCTTAACTGATCGATGCGAACGGTATGATATTGTCAACAACAAAGTGGAAGAGATTCGGCCAATGAACAATGCTGCTTGCTCTTTCGCCTGTTGTTCGTTTGCTGGCAGATATATCTATAAATTTGGAGGGGTGGGCTAAAATAACGAGATTATACCTTCAATCGTACACATTGAGCTATTTAGGAGCGCTTTGATTAAAAAACAGGAGCATGGGAAGAAATCAACCCTTCCATTGAGTTAATCAAGAACGAGAAGCTTGTTGCCCTCTCCACTTCGGCAGCCGTGCAAATCACAAAACAAGAAATTATGGTGATGGGCGGTTATGATGAAAGAAATAGAGGATACAGTCAGACTTATATCCTAAAAGTGTAGGATACTGGAGCCACTTTGCTTAGGGAAATAAATGTCTATCCTCTTCCAAATCCAGAGGGCTTCTGGAGCAGCAACCCTATTATCTACAAAAAAATGGTGTTTGCGTTACAAAACGTATCGACAGGCGACAACGACTGCAGCGAGAGCGTACGCCGAATACTCTCCTTCGACGGTGCAAGCTGGAAATAACTCTGATTATTCATTGAAACATATAGAGCAACATTATTTGGGCTAAATATGAATGTGCAGTATTGCTATTTTAATCATCAGTTGTTGTCCCGCGACTATCACAATGATAATCTTTCCTTTTTGGAGACAGAGATGGCGAAGCAGGTGAAAAATATTATGATGTAGTAGATTATATAAAAGGGAGTAATGCCTATATGGTTTTAAGCTTACCCACAAAGAAGTAGAAATATTTTAGATTACTGCCTCCAATGCATTTTGAGACCCATGGACAGTGATGGTCGTAGTCACGAATACACACGTCGCAACTACTGCAGTGATGCATGTTTCCCTGAATTTGCAGTTTGCATTTACGACAATATCTACTTTATAATTTTCTTACCTTTTTACATCTTCTTATTGCTGTATTTCCTAAGGTAGAGGTGATTACAACACAACTCCAGGGTTTGACACAGCTATCAGCAAGTAGGATGTGAGTTGTACTATTACTATCGAGAGATTAACTGTTTTAAGAAGGATATTTTCGAAGGATTCATTTACCACATTGATAAGGTAGCAACCTGCAACGATAAAAGAGATAAAAGTGGCGAGAAAGCAGATATCTGAATGATATGGAGCGTACAGTCCGGACCAAGAGTGATAAGAATGCGATTTCTTTATAGTAGCACCAGCATGTTCCCATATTTTTTGTGTGGAGGTCCTTCAGAGTGCAGATTTAACTCTTCTATGAAGGATTGTCTTTGTGACGTATTCGTTTTGTTTTGTTTATCGTCAGTAGTATCCCTGCTCTCTTCGAGGATCATAACTTAATACAATTAGTTTTAAACCCAAGATTACTCATTTCAATAATGGTAAAATACCTTACAAATGATATTGTAAATAGGAATATGAATAAATCATTCGACAAATTTGGGGTTCATCACCCAAATATTACGGAGCCCTTTAATTCTGTCGGAAGTGAAGCTAGGGCAAAGGCATATCATGGAGATGGATTCGAGAGCCAGTTTGTTGTTTGCGTAGAATGGTTGATTTTATACGTAATTAACATAGGCCCTCATTGTTTAGAGGTGTTCTATATGAGAAATGGACGAGGAACACTCTCCAGAAAAATATTTAATGAGTTTAGTGAGGTGACACCTGACTTTCTCATCAAGATTGCTAAAGATGCCCAACATGTAATGACAGGTTTCTAAGAACATAAAGTCGACCAAGGTTATCTCCCCTAGGACAAAATTGCTGCCATTTCCTAGCAGAAGTAAATATTCACATATTTCAAGGATGTAGTTGGATTCATTCATAAATCTTTCGTAGAATTGCTTTTTCATCTTCCAAATCTAGTCTTTGCCCTTGTTGGCAGCTAGATCACTGAGTCTAAACATCTCACTCATCGAGTTGGGCTGTCGGATAAAAAATATTTATAGAATCTCCTGTAAACGTGCCTTGATAATAATTGAAATACCTTTTGGCGAATATTGCGGCCCAGTAACTATTCTCGCTCAAATCTTCGGCAGAGGAAGGCCATGATGGGATAAATATCATAGATGTAGTGGCCTTCATAAACTAGTAGAGGCAACAGTGATTTTTAAATACGAATTCCTTTTAGGCTTTGCAGAATCTCAGATGGAAGTTTTTTCTTTTCCTCTTCTTTGTCTTACAGATGGACCTCTATTGATTTAAGACCAAGATAGCAAACCAAGTTGCGGATGGGCTGCATCTTACCCCTGACCTTGTAATAGACCAGAACCAACGGTTTCTATCCACTTTCGCTTATGCTGGTCATGTTCGAGTTAATTTTGGTTATTTTAATTTTTCTGATTATAATATTCATATTTTGGAATTTAAAGTAGAGAATAGGTGAAAACACATAGTATAAAAATGTAATACAAGGCATAAAAAGAAGGATTCCTGTTAAAGTTTTGGCAATGACTACCATAAATTAACACAATAACTCGTTTTTAAAGAAGTTACTCAGAGCATAAAAATAACAAATATCACTTTTAATCTGCATTCATCCGATTTATCAACTCGATTATTACCAGTATCTTCTTTCTTTACTCACCAGACACCTTCAAAACCTCCCGCTTCTTCTTTAGCCATTGACTCTCCTCGAACTTCTTTTGGCCGGCAATTGCACTGCAAACGACGTGCTCAAATAATAAAAACTATTCTTTTTTAAAATAGTCACGATTAATAGGCTTCACTATATTAGATAAATCGTAGTTTTACAAATTGAGCTTCAGCTACAGCAGCAAAGTTTAGTAGTTTCGCCTCACACTTTCAAGTCTATTAATGATCTTGTTTTTTGAGGTTAAAAAGCATTACTACAAGCACTGATGGCATTCCTCATACTGTTTTACTAAGTCAGTGAGGCAGTCGTGAGCATCATTTTATTCCTGGACTAGGTTTTGCATTAAAATTTAGCCTGTATGCTTCATTGCCCCCACCTCTCGATCAATGAGTCTGTTCATAGTATCAACATCTTTTTCTATTTTATCATAGCTGTGATCTATTGGGGTAACTCTATGAAATTTATGCTCAACCCTTCCGAAAATGCAGTTTGCACATAACAATTTTTGTTCTGTTTCACAGTAAATAGAAATGTTACTATTATGTTCCAAACATCTGATGGGATTTTTCGACCTTATCAAAAGAGTATAGGTATCGAGTGTCTTAGAAAGCATCTCTCGACTTTTGGTGAGATTATTTGTAAATCCATCTTAAATATTGATTTTTTTGGACATCGCAGAATTGTTAAGCTTGTTTTTACTGGATGACGATTTGAGAGGCGATGTTGACTTGATTGGCGATACAGACAGCTTATCTTTTTTGCTGGTGGTTTTTTTTAGATGCATGCTTTTATTAACGATATTAAAAATTGATTTAGATTCTAAGAACGGAATCGAATAATTGAAAACAAATCCCGGAAAGGTAAGAAAATGATTATTGTTTATGGGTTTGCAATTATTTTTAAAAAGAATATTTTCGAATTAAAATGAGGAGCACGATTGTTTCAATGAGTTTGAAGTCTTTTCCCGGTCAAGAGTTTCATAAATATTCCTCGATTGAGATGATCTTCGTGGAAAATAACCTACTTTTAAAATATCTTAGTTGACAATTGACAATAAATCGATCAGAAAAGTTAATGCATAGAAATGTAATCTACTTCCTGATATGACATATAAATTCATATTGTTGAAATGACACAGGAATCTAAAGTCAAAGACCTCTCTCTCGCCAGCTGGGGACGCAAATAGATTGAACTTGCTGAAGTCGAAATGCCAGGGCTCATCAGCATCAGACAAGAGTATGGACCAACAAAACCACTTCAAGGAGCTAAAATTTCAGGATCACTACATATGACCATTCAAACTGCAGTCCTGATTGAGACCCTCCACCACCTCGGCGCACAAGTTAGATGGTGCTCCTGCAATATTTTCTCTACTCAAGATCATGCTGCTTCTGCTATTGCTTAAGCCAAAACGGGAGTTGTATTCGCATGGAAAGGTGAGACTTTGGAGGAATATTGGAAATTGACCGTTGACTGCCTTGAATGGGGAAATGGTGAGGGACCCGACCAGATTGTTGATGACGGAGGTGATGCTACCATCTTATGTATTGAAGGCTTAATTGCTGAGAAGAGTTTCCTTGCAACTGAAAAGCTTGTTGAACCAGTTAGAGGAGTAGGATCCGAAGATGAATACTGGTTGTTGGCAACTATCAACAAATGCCTCACAAAGGACAAACACTACTTCAGCAAACTCACTAAAAATCTTAAGGGTATTTCTGAAGAAACTACTACTGGAGTTGCTCGTCTTTACAAGTTGGAAAAGGAAAACAAGTTGTTATGCCCTTGCATCAATGTCAATGACTCAGTTACCAAATCAAAGTTCGACAATATCTACGGATGCAAACACTCTCTTATTGATGGAATTAACAGAGCTACTGATGTCATGATCAGTGGAAAGAAGGTTCTCATCGCGGGCTTCGGAGATGTCGGAAAGGGATGTGCCCAAGCCATGAGAGGCAGTGGAGCTAGAGTTTATGTCACTGAGGTTGATCCAATCTGCGCTCTCCAAGCCTGCATGTAAGGCTTCGAGGTTGTCAGAATTGAGGATATCCTTGAACAAGCCGATATCTACGTGACATGCACTGGTAATAAACGCATAATCACTCTTGAACATATGAGCAAGATGAAAAATAACGCTATTGTTGGAAACATTGGTCACTTCGATAACGAAATTGAAACTGAAGCCCTCAAGTCTAACCCTGATATTATTCGCACAAACATCAAGCCCCAGGTTGATAAATTCACTTTCAAAGACGGACACTCTATCATTCTTCTTGCTGAGGGTATTTTTTGTTTTATTTAGGTCGTCTCCTCAACCTTGGATGCGCAACTGGTCACCCTTCCTTCGTTATGTCCACTTCTTTCAGCAACCAAACTCTTGCTCAGCTGGAAATCTGGGAAAACCAAAACTCTCATAAATACGTGACTGGAGTCTATAAACTCCCTAAAATTTTGGATGAGAAAGTGGCCCGTCTGCATTTGGGAGCATTCAACGCTAAATTGACAATTTTGGGTGAGGATCAGGCTGACTACATTGGTGTTAGCCAAAACGGTCCCTACAAAAAGGAGGATTACAAATATTGATGACGATAGCTCAAATTTATCTTAAAAATAATATTAAAGTTCAAATATTTAAACACTTTCCAATGGTGCCCGAGCAGTCCAGCTATTTAATTAATAATTATGATTGAAAATTAGATGAAGCAATGATAGTTGTTATGTTAGTAAGTGCGTCTCAGAAAATAGATTGCTTATAATTCAATCATTTGCATTATAGGATACATTTTATAATTTTTATAAGGTGCTAACAATATTATTTCAATAGCGAGAGGTATTGCAGGCTTGCTTCCTCTTTAGATAATTGGATAGTTCCACTCAAAGCTAATTAACGATAATAAAGTTATAATGATATCTATTTTCTTGATATTTCCTTTGATAATGAATGAGCTATCATTCGAGTTGTCCGTCTAACTAGTCTTCTTCTTCGGACATATAGTATTCCTCTATTTTTTCACTGTCTTCATCCCCTTCTTGTTACAGCTACATGTGCTGATAATGTTAATCTATTTGAATGTTATACAAATAAGCCAAACTATGAGGGCAATCCATTGTTATTTTCGCTTTGCCCGCGAAATAGGAAAGGATGTTGTCTTTTTATTAGAAATCTATGAATATTCTATACTTAGCGATACTCTATTACCCCATAAATGCGTATTATTCTTTAGATTTCAACTCATCCTTTATCACTTTGTTCACAAAATTTACTATTCCTTTTAGAGTGACAGGCTTCACAATATTTAAGCCTAAATACTATAAATCCTCTTTCACTATCTCCCGAAAGATACTGAGCTGTAATCCTTCAGGAATAGACTTTTGTAATATATCCCTGACAAATCCATAGAAAACATTGGACTCGTCCATAATATTCTAATGAAATCTTTAGAAGAGACGGTAGTGTTTGATGACATGTGCAGAATGACCACACCAATGCACATTGTATTCATTAATAGAGATGTCCACCATGTACTCCAAATAATCTTTGGCTAGAACCTAATACATTTCCAAATTGTTTTCGAAAAAAGATTCAATCTCCAATTTATTCTCATTTTATTAATAAGCTTTCTGTTTCTTTGCCTAACTGAAGATATTGAGTTCGATCTCCTCCTTCAATGAACTATAGAGAGAAGCCAGTTTATCTGATTTGTTGCTCAGATAGTTTTTAACATTTTCCTATCTTAATTTTGCGATGATGTAGTTGTATATGTTCTCATTCATAGAATGAAATGATTTCATTTGTTGCACCCATATCGAAAGGGCTGGCCGAAAAAAATGAAGAGCTGGATAGGTAGGAGGATGAACGAATGCCGCTTGGTAAAATTCTGAGTAGTTCATCATGACGAAATTAAATTTATTCTATATAAGGAATGATGTACCTATATAGCGAGTGCTATGTTGCGATAGATGGATGATCTGAGTTGAAACTAAATAAACCTCATAAAAGGGTCCTTGATGTTGTTGATTAAGACTTGATAGGTGTATACTATCTTTTCGCACATGGCCAAAAGCAAAACTAGCAGGTTGTGCATCTTAAATCCTTCAATGAGGTATTACCTCCAATTCTTATGCGTTATCTTATCTCCCCGATAGCGAATGGTCTCAATTTTGAAACGAATATTCGTTGCATGATACACTTAAAATTAACCATTATTCATAATTATTTTTAACTCTTCCTCGAGCTGTTATTTTAGTTAGAGGATAGGCTACTCCATCCAAAGTTACTACAACTCGTCTTGAGGAAATTTAATCAAACTAAGGTGTTCCTGAAAGGCTGATTCGCAAAACATACCTATTGTCTCCCGCTTCATTCTTGGCAATGGTAGATCTGGATCGAAAAACAAAGATTCAATGACGTTTTGAAATTATGACTGCTTTTGTAAATATTGTGTTTCAGATCTGAAGGCTGAGAGAAGAGCTTAGTATTGTCGATAGCTTTCCTTTATCCAAGGGTAGTTTTGGTCGGCTAGTGAATTGATTGTATTTGTCTCTATACTTTGAAAATCTGGTTCTCCGTAAAACAAAAAATAGTTAGATCGATCGATTCGATTAAGATATTTTTGCATGAAGAATTTGGTGATAATAATCTTGAAAAATGGTTCCGATCTAAGAGTACTGAATCCAATTTTTGCGATGGCTGATTGCTATTAGACGTTAAAAAAATCGATGAAGGTGTGTATGATTGTCACATTTTTACTATTGATGATGTACTTGAGTATGTGGTTGCATGTCTCATTTTAAACTTCGATTTCCATATTGATGTGTGGTTGATCTTTTGAGAGGTATAAATATTATTAATTATTCTTTTTAAAAAATACAATTAAACATCTGTGCAGGAATTGATTTGATCATTTCCTATCAACTAATTAGCGTTAATTGCTGGTGGCATTTGTGGATTATTAACGCAGTGCTATTGGGGTTGAAATGGCAATATTTTAGACAGGTAATATTTGATCCTTAACGGCAATCTATTTTTTTCTGATGAATATATGCTATCGAACTTTCATATAAAATAAACCGCCATAAGCTATACCAAAATAGTTTATTTGCCCGAATATTGCTGCGGTTTTTTAGAAATCATACATAGAGTTTAGTTGGACGTTACTCAATTTTTAAGAATAAAAATTAGTTAAAACTTTGCGAAACGTAAAGGGTTCTCATGACGGATGATGCCGATCCGAGCTGATTAGATTTCTATAGTTATTTAGGAATGAATAAAAAAGAATATGTGAATAAAGTGAGCGCACATCAAGTCCCCTATCTTCTATTCTCCATCAAATGTCTCCTCTGTATTGTTGACTCCATAAATCTCAAAGCGAGTGTCGTGTAGTAAGTATTAAAATTTGATTCCACCACTGTTATATCTGCAAAAATATTGCCGTTATTTTTTACAAAACTAAGCTTTATCTTTAGACTGATTGTCTCGGGCTACAATGGTTGGTCTTCTTCCTCGAGCATACATAGCTAGAAATCAAGCTCAATGATGGCATAATTATTTTTTTTGACCACTTTGTGGTTACTGAGGATAAACTGCTCGTAGAGAATAACTGAAGTTTTCCCATTCTCTTCCCTCAGAAATTATTTGAGGGAAGCAATGATGAAGTTAGGGGTCATTCCTTCAATCTTCAAACAGAACATGTGTTCTGCTGCGGGCAACTAATCTTCTCGGATGATGTTTTCTTCGTAATCCCTGATAAATTGTTGGTTTTAGTTTTTAGAGCGATTCTGATCATATCCTAACTAATACTCGTGCAATATTTTTTTTCCTAAGTAAGCCATTTTTTACTCATCTCCTCTCGGGAGAGTTTCTGCTTCCTATTCACGTCTATCTTTTAGTTTTTACTCTTTTAATTATAACGCAGGAGGTCATTAAGTTCATCAGGAGTATAGACATCCCCATCTCTCACCCACACACTCTCAAGGATAGCAGCGAAACTTACAATTTTTTTGTAGAAGATGCCCTCAACCAGCTTCTTAAAATCTTAAGAAAGTTTGAAATTTTTATCGATTCGGCTGAACCTTTTTTACAGATTCTTCCAAAGTTTATCGATATTCTCGGATGTTACAAATTTAAGGAAAGTGTCTGTTGGATTATCCTTTTTATAGAAAGGCATGAAGGACGTGATCAAGCAAATCAGTATTTATCCACACGCAAAGACCGATTCTGATAGTTTGATAGCTTCACTCTTGTGGGTAATTTAGGACCACCCACAAATCTGGATTTACCCCTCAGAGTTCAGGAGGAGGTTTGAAGCCAACAAATGAGGATGAATGATTGAAGGTTTCATTTTATAGATGGTATTAAGAGTTTAAACAATCTGTTTAAAGTATGTTCTCACCATCTTCTCATTCATTCGCCCATAGAGAGGAAGGTAATCAATGAGATCTCCTCTCGATGCGTTTTTCATAACAATGAGGTGAGATTTATCGAATGGGATCATGCTTGAGGGATCGACAGCTGGCCGATGATAGAGGATCTTCACAATATGAGCATTATTCAAGCGGGAAAGATAACCCACCTATTGCTTATAGTTTTAGAAATTAGCCATTGAGAACAGCTTGACAATGAGTGAAGTTCCTGATTTTTCGAAGGAGTATAGACTAAGATAGGTGGATGCTTACTCATGAGTGGTTAATTTTTTCATGCTGCGGCAGTTCGAGAAGTCAAAGGCGCTATTTTGGGGCTCTTCCTCGGGAAGGGTGTTGTTTGGCCCCGTAACGTTAAGTAAGAGTTCACCCTACATCAATTGCTTAAATCCAATAATGAAAGAATTTATTCTAATTATGACTCTCTTCGCAAATAAAGGTCTTCACGTATTTCCAAAAAATAATAAGATAATCCTGATTTAATTGAGCCATGCCTACCAAAAAGGTATGATTTTATTATGATTCAATATAAAATAATAATTGTTATAGAGAGGTAGTTTATTATCCGAACGTTGTAAGATTATGATTAAATAATGGGAAAGAAGCTTTAACCTGAGCTATTTATTTAAAGATTACAGCACAATGAAGGGCCAGCTCTTAGATCTTATGAGCAAGTGCAGCTCATAAAAATAGCAATCATTCTAAATTCATCTTCTTTACTACATCATTTTTCTAAGTTATTTTTACTATTCCATTTTAGAAGCGATGTAAAGTTCAGTTTACCCGAACATTCTCTTCGTTAAAAGTAGTGTTTAATCTTATAAAGACCAAAATCTTTGCTTCATCGGTAGTCAGCTGACATCTAACATGCAATAATTCGTTCTCTTGCATCCGTCAGATCCCTTGATCTAGACTTACACGAATCTTGTTCAAAAACTGTTCAGCGAGATTACAATCCTCAAATAAATGCTCTGGATTTGTAAAATTCCGTCCACTTCTATCGTCCGTATCTACTTCTCATGTATCCATGCTCTTATCTGTAGAACCTTATCAATATCCAGCAGCTTATTGCTGTAGATAGCCTGTCTATGTGGAACTCGAGCACGACCTTAGTGGTACCTTTACCTGTTCCAAATGCAAGAAGGTCATCAGCAAATTTGTCTATTCGATGGAGACAGATTCTTCAGATGAAGAAATATTCAGAAGAAAGCAAAGAGAATTGAAGAATCGTAAATAAAACATGAGGTAACTGCTGACATCCCAAAAGTTTAGAGGAAAGAATTTAAAGAACAACTTTTTTAAGGAACCTAAGGTCAGCAAAAACGGAGGTTTTGTTATGGAAATAAAGGACCAATCAGTACGCGAATAGAAACACCTCTCTCTTTCAACTAACCGCAAAAATTAAGAACATCTATAAGAAATGCGGGCAATTATCAACGATATTTTTTCCTGATTATTAGTTGATAACAATCCATTATGGCTATACTCTTATAAATATCTTTGTTTTGAAAAAAAGTTGGCTCACTCCTCTTTGTAGTTGATGAGCTTCAGCTTCATGTTGATGATGTCAATGTAATGCTGGTCAATCTATTATTTGTGCTGCAGGATCTCGTCGCTGGTTGAGAACTTACCAAATTTTAACTTCATCTATTTTTGCTTTGCCAACTATTACAACTTCTCAGATTAGAGCTACACCTTTTTACACTTTTCATCAAAGGACAGCCCTTTTCGATTGACAAATCCCAGACGATCACGATTACTCATAGAGGTGCCCTTTTTACGTCGGTCAGCTAAGTAATCAAATATCTTTGGTTTCTCATTTTGAGTTTATGGGATTTGGTCTGAATTTTTCCTCCTGCCCTTCATCTTATTTGCCATTTCCTTGGTCAGTTAGAGATAGCCCAATCCCACCAGTCTCGGATCAGATGGTTTGATTTCCTCATATGATACGCTTCCATCCTCCTTCCTAATTTTTTTAACTTTTTTATTCTTATTCATGTCTTCAATCAACTTCAAAAATTCCTTTCTTTTTTCCTCGTCGATTCGGGGTAGGTATCTCTACTTGACTGTCTCTTCGATGTACTTCTTGACCTTCTCTTTCTTCTCAAGCGCAACCTTCCTCTCCTCTTACTTTAGGTTGACATAATGTGACAATTCGAAGTTCGATTTGTACTTGGAGTTGATTTATTGTTGCTGCATCTCCATCATTTTCTAGTATTATTCCATACGATCTCTCCTCTGCTTCTATCGCTATGATCGCAACTCTTCATATTTCTTTTAGTGCTCTTCGAGTGCCTTCTCGTCCACGTTTACGAACATTGATTTTCTTTCGCTCATCACTTTGTTCCTTTTTTCACTCTCTAACTTATCGTATCGATAACGGTAACTCTGCTACAATTTTTTAAAAAGGGGAGGCTGTTCGGCCAAACTTTTGGATATAAATTTATACTCCTTATCCCTCTGCTCTCTCTCTTGCTTTTCCTTCTCTCTTTTCTCCTCGCTTTGTTTGGTCTTTTTCTGTAGTTCCTCTTTCCTGTCTTTCATCATCTTCTATTTGGCTTCTTTAGCTTCTTACTATTTCTTGAGTCTCGTCTCGTCTTCTTTCTTTTTAAACTACTCAAGCAGGCGATTTCTCTACTCTTTCTCCTTCTTCTGTTTCTTCAAAAACTCCTCATACTACTTTAACTTTTGCTAGTTAATCTAAAAGGCCTTAAATCTAGACTCACTGGTTTGATGCTGAGTGGTTTTGTTGATCTAGTTCAGTCCTTCATTTATGTCCATCAATTTACGCTGGATTTCAGTGGACTGATCTCTAAGCATACTCATTTTTTTATGTTTCTGCTCCTCCTCATAGTCATGAGGCTTGATTCTATGCTGCTCAATTTACAGTTTACTGTCCAAGATATCATCCAGCACATTGTTCTGCCTGTCTGAAACTAACTCCATCAAGTTGTTTTCGATATAGGGCGATTTGTGTCCCAATTCCTTCTGCAAAAAGGTCCACATCGATGAAATGTAGTCCCCTCGATCATTGACCAGCAAATGATAAGTCCTATTTTATCTATACTTCATCATAGACTCAATTTTATAAGTTAAATCCGAGAATCCCTCAATCTTATTATTGAATTTTTGCTTTGTCAGGAGATATTCTTCTTCGAATGGATTGACCAATACAACTTCGTCGTCATCCAGCACTTCCTCTTCCACTATGGGAGCAGGTTCTTCCTCGGGTGCAGAGTGCTCTTCTCTCGGTAGCTAAAATTATTATTGGGTAGGTTCAAGTTGCTATAACTGGTCCATGCTGAGGTTATATAAATATAATGAATGTTTACAATGATTGATCTGATAGATCTTTAAGGAGAGAATATATTAGTACACATCATCATCATTTCTATTCGTGATCCTAGAACTCATGCGGAGGATCCTACTCCCAACCCTTAATCTCTCTCAAGTGCTCCTGCCTGACATTCCGCATGCTACTAGTTTGTTTATACTAGTTCGCAATAATGCTCCGCTTGCCTTGACTTTCGGTCAATCCCACCCCCTTAAATACTTGAATCATTTTTATGATATCGTTATTGCTGTACTCCTTCTTTTCTTTATCTTGCTGCTCCTTCATCATCTTATGACGCAATAAATTAATTACAATCTGCTTCTGCAGACTTGAACCCTTCTTCAGAAAGTTTTTCTGCGCAGGCTCACGCTGCTCACACTGCTCATTACTCAGACTCGGAGAAATACAGAAATTTTACGCAAATACTGAGTGAGTCGAATTCATCTTGGCCCTTAAATCTAAATCGTGTTTTACCTCAAATTACAATTGAGTCGATTTAATTTTCGTCATTTTTTTTGCGTCATGAATCTTAAACTGCTGGCTGCCTGTCATACCATTCGTGCTATTTTTCATATCTTTTGATTTCTTCTGAGTCCAGCGAAGATCAAATCTTTGCGATCTCAGCTGCACGCTACTCTTGATTCTCTGATGCGAAATAGACAGCTTTTTGGCGAAATCTCTTTGGGGAAATAGTTTGCTGCTGACTTCGATCTCGGGTTGCATGATGATTTTTCTTTATATGAGCTGGTTGAGGTTAGTTAGGTATATTTTGCGACGAGGAAAATCAACACTGGCGCTGCGGAGAAGTGTTTCCATGCTGTTTGGGTGTATCAATTTTATTAATGGGAAATAATAGAGAAAATGACACGAGTCAATAAATATATTAATTAGTCCTGCAACTGTAAGCTTCAGTGGACAAATAGCATACATTATACAGATAGATGGGCAATAAATATCTCGGCATGAGTGAGTGATAAGGTATATAAGTGACCATATTAGCATCATTTATTCTTTTCCAGCGCATTCTGTATTTCAGTCTTGAGCTTCTGGTTACTTTATTTGATCTAGTCTACCTTCTTTTTATGCTTCTCAGCCTACTCCTTTAGTTTTTTATTCTACTGTTACTTTGTACTCTTTATATTACTGGTCAATTCTAGCACTGATCGCTCTAACTATTGGCACTCCTTTTATAAACGCCCTATTTACACGTTCTGTATTAATTTAACATTACCATCTTAGTCTTGCGCTCGTCTGAGTCGATTACGCGACGCATCGCGTGGTTAATCGAACTCTCATACAGGTTCTTGTAAGCTTTTGTCTGATTACGGTACTCGTCTCTGACTCGAACTAAAAGAAGCCCACGCTGGCGGCAATCGATGGTAATCTGCCTGATGATTTCGTCAAAACACTGATCGAAGAGTTCCTCACGAACTGGACAGAGCCCGATTTCTCTGGCCTGTCTTTGAATTAATCGTTTGTTAAGTTAATCTTGTAGTTGTATGACTTCTATCTTAGTGGCTGGAGTGGACAATACTGTTTGCACCCAAAGTTGCTGGTTATCGGTGCGATGTTCCTTGGGCGGTAGTATTTCCCCGAGTATATCTTCGGTGTGATGATTATCTTAATCTTTTTTATTTTTGTTGAATGAGTTGACTCTATTGCTTCCACTGACAAGGACAGGGGTGGAGTACTTAACAAGCGAGTTCTGTTCTCCTATCATGGCTGCGAGTTATTTGAAACTTCAATTATTATATCGATATAGTGATCAATAATGATCAGGTATAATTTTAAGGGAGGAGGGCTGACAAATGAAATGGGGGCAGAATTTAGTCGTTCCTTTATATTTATTGTACGAATAAAATAGTCACACATTCATCAATAATAAATCTAAGATTAATCTTATCAGCCATGTTCACGCTCTGCAAAACAGTCATTGTTTATAACACCGTCAATCAGCAACAACAACAGCAGAGAGACCCTTCTTTTGATGTTGATCAACACGAAATCAAGTTCATTGACCACCATCCGACACATCAACGGGATATTCCAAAAAACAGCAGCATACAAACCATAGAAAGCCATACTATGAACGTTAGGAGAACAGGTATCAGCTTATCTATCAAATCAAAGGCATTAGAAGCTTCCCCTCAAAAAAGTAATATGACAAGCTCGACAAAACATAGAGACGATCCCCTCAGTGTGACTGAAGGCTAAAGCCCAAAACTTCGAATTTTACATCATAAACAATGCGATTCTCCGCTTGCTGTTGAGAGCCAAATCACTTGGGGAGAAATGTCACCACGTCTCAAAGGCTATGAGTCTCGCGATACGAGACTAACAGCTCCCGAACAGGAAATTATGCAACTTGGTCACCTTCCACTTAAGAAGGCGGCAACTCGAACAACCAACGACAGCGGAGTTCTCTCATCGCTTCGTAATAGTATTGAAAAACATGATTTTGTAAGCAGTCCTCTAAAGAAATCGACTAATTTTCTGAGAAGTAGTCGCGTTGGGATGGAGGAGAGCATTAATAATAGTTTTCAAGTAGCAGTCGATCAAAAATTAAATAGTTCTCATATGCGAAGAGAATAAGTCTCATAATCACTGCTGCAGCTCAGTTGCAGCAGCTATACCTAGGTCCTCTCGAGGCCACGGCGATTGATCCAAGAGTAATTTGAGCAAACTTGCTCACTATAATTGAAAAAGTAGTTATCGTGTCTGTAGGACTACGTGGATGAGGTGACTGAAAGCGTTATAATTAATCGAACAATGCAATCCAATCAAGACTCTAAGATGCTCAAAAACAGCAATTTTCGTAAGCATTCAGAGCCAAATGATTTAACTCAATCATATCTGAAGGTTGATTCTCCGGTAAAGAAAATAAGAACAAAATACGAAAATGGGTTACTCAATCTCTACGACAATGATACTATTGTATCGAGATCGATGGCATCGCGTGTTTCATCACAGCCGAGGCAAATCATCGACGAGTCCAGCCTCATTGAACACTAAATTGGTAATAGGTTTATACCTGTCTCTGGCAGCAGTGAAGAACATGAACAGTATTGCATACAACTGGCAAGAGAAATTGGCACTGGAATGCTGGTGAGCACCAAATAGATCGCCGTGGATCGATTAAATGAAGTGAACCACGAATTAAACATGTATCGATAAATGGATGAATACGCATCAAGTGTCGATATTTTAAGGTTATTTCAGCTCTATACACACGGATAGACTTATGTTCTAATAAAAGAGCCACATTAAATTACCTTTTAGCGATACGTTGCTCTTCACTCCAAAGATCACCAATTAGTTAGTTGGTAATTCATTCTCAAAAGCATCGAAGATACTTTGCAAAGGACAATCATCTCTCTACTACGGCGGGGAATTCAGCTTATCAGGTTGATAACCACCGAAGACATCGTGTATGTATTAGGAGAGTGGAAACTACACAGTCCCACCATGTTCGGTTTTTCCTCCAGGCCTTTTACCCCAAATGAAGCACTATCCTCTTTAAGGGAAGATATGCTGAAACATTTTAGAAAAAGCTCCATCCTTGCTGCCTGATTTACTTAATATTGATTGGTAAATGATTAGAACTGTATTAATTATAAGAGGATGGCTACGGTTCCCTCACTCTATGAACGCAATCAATAGGCTACAGTCTATGCAGGCAACATCGATCAAAAGGTGAATGAAAACATACTGTGGGAGTTGTTCACACAATGCGGACCTGTGGTCAATGTCCATATTCCGAGAGATAAGATCACCAATTAACATCAAGCTTATGGGTTTGTATAATTCAAGAGCGAAGAAGATGCTGACTACTCCATTAAGATTATGCATATGATTAAACTCTACGGCAAACCTCTCAAAGTAAATAAGGCATCTCAGGATAAGCGCACTCAGGATGTAGGAGCTAACGTCTTTATTGGTAACCTTGATCCCGAAGTCGATGAAAAACTACTATATGAAACATTCAGCAACTTTGGTATGGTCATCAGCACCAAAATTACTCGAGATGCAGATGAGGGAGTCAGTCAAGGTCACGGTTTTGTTAGTTACGATAACTTTAATAGCTCGGATGCAGCCATTGCTCAAATGAATGGTCAGTACCTCTCGGGCAGGCAGATTAGGGTGGAATACGCTATAAAGAAGGATGCAAAGGGATAAAAACACGGCGGGTTTGCAGAGCGATTACTGGCCGAAAACAAGCCGAGCGCCATCAGTAAAATACCATCTCTAATTGTAAATGCTCCCATCGTTGCTGAGAAGGTGTTCAAACAGCAATTAGCTTTGGTTCCATAAATCCCTCTTGCACGAGGAGGAATCAACCTAGCCAGTCTACCTCCAAAGCCATCCATCATAAAAATGCCAGAGATCAAGCTTCCACCTATGCCTCTTCCACCACCGCCAAAGTGATATTTATTGATTATACATCAATTTGCTTACATATAAATCTACCATGCGAATGTTGCTGTTGCCCTTGCTAATAGCTTTGGCGTTGACTGTGCCAACTGAGTTTGACCTCAGAGTGCAGCCATCAATTCTCAAGTTTGCAGACTACTAGTTACGTGTGGAAGGTATATGCGCAGGGTATACGTGGGCGAAGGAATTAGCCCAAGTATTATCAAACGGAATTTCGTTAAAAATAGGGGAGAAAATATCTCTTTCTGCCCAGCATATATTGGAATGTACCTAAACTAATACTGACATCTGTTACAAAGCAACTTATCAAAACATTCAAGACGCTTTCAAGTTGATCTCTACCATCGGTATAACAACTGACATTTGCTATCCTAACCGTCCCTTGGAGATGCCACGTAAATGCCAGCGAACCTGTCACAATGACTAAAAATTTGACTTTATTTACAAGGTTCCCCTTAAAAAATATGATAACATACAGGACATCTTCAACCTGATCAAGAAGAATGAAAAAATGGCAGCTTTTGCACTACTCAAAGTCAATGACAGCTTTAACTTCTATAATTCACTTGCTCCTGTTTTGGATTAAAAACCAAACAATGAATTTTATGAGTATAGAATCGCTGAGATATTGGGGTGGAAAAGCAAGCAGGATAAAGTTATATTGCGAGCTGGACCGGGAGAAGGGTGGGGATTCGGTGGTTATATTGACCTAGACTTCAAGAAATACAAAGAGTATGTACAGGAATACTACTATGTTGACCTGTCAGCCTTGGAACCCAACCTTCAGACTCAGTTATAGTGATATGTGAGCATGGATATTAATTACTGTCAAAGTAAAATTGTTGTAACAGAACAATACAGAATATGCTATTAATTATGGGGATAATGTAAAATCCATTTTGTTAATTTTAATGATAACAATTGCATCTCTCTTTTATAATTATCCAATCGGATCCTTCATCATACCTGTACTGATCATCAGCACAGTACATCGCTTTTACATAATGAACAAATAATTGATGCATATCATAATTTCTTTAACCAAAGCGAGGGATGCTTGTGGAATTACTCTACTTGACTAAAGGGCTGTTTATTTCTGAGCATGACTTGTGTGGCATCAACTCTAGCAATTAATTAATAATTTGCCTTTTTTGCTACAATATTTGTTTTTCCGTTGACGGCATAAATATGACCATGCGTATAGCCTCCCTCTTTGGCCAATTTTTCGACTAAAGCCAACATGCTTTTAAAGATAAACTTTTTGCCCACATAGGCTTGATCAATGGCCACTCCCCAAAAATCAACAGTTTGGCCTTTTTCATTTAAAAATTTGTCAAGTTCAGGCTTAAGCTGCTTTCTTAACTCGACTTCAAGTTCAGCAATAAAGGTGTTAGGACACTCTACTTTTCCTAAAAACGTATCGATGAACGATTGGGGAGCAAAAGTTAAGTCTCGGCAAATGAAAACGCCTATTAATTTATCATTGCATTCCGTATCAAGCACAACGACTGAAAGATTGTTGGTGGCGGCGTCATCCATGAAAGATGAAAAAAACTAACTCCATAAAGTAACTGAACATGGATCATTGGGGTATTTTTTGGAATAGGCATTCGTTAATGGTTCCTGCCGATAGAATTATTATCCTAAAATCTCGAGGGTCCTGACTTGATATTTTGGGGTTAAATTTCTGAATGAAAACTGATCAATTTTAAGATATTCTTTTTCTTAAATGATTTTGGTTTGATGCATCGATGCGGTTGTTTGATGATTTGAATAAATAGATTATAACTCTAATGTCTTCGATAAAGATTTAAAAGCAAAGCTATCTCTCTGTTTTGCACAAATAGACAGCAATTCAGCCAGAATTTTAAAATTCACACGGCGACCTTACGCATCATTGTGCTTGATAAATGATTTATTATTATTATTTTGAAGACAACAAAAATGATCCTTTCCTACAACTGGCAGATCATGGAAGCCATTGACAAGGATGAAGAATAACTTAGGAAATTAGTTAAAATTCCACAACCATTAGTTGAAGATTTATACTCCAGCCAGTAATCCCCCAGCAATTCAATCCTGCCGACCTCCTTGCGCAGTCCTATCTTCGGTTTTTTCTTCTGCTACTTTATCGAGTAGCCGAAGACCAACCAGCCATAAATTGATTTGCTGCCTGAAATAACAATGTACGAATAAACAGTGCCATTCCGCATTGCAAAGGAGGTCAAATTTGATAATTGCATCTATCTTTAGATTCAAATCGATAACAGCGAGATATACGATAACCTGCTGGTGCTCACCTTCAAAATTAGATACCATACTGAAAACAAATTGAAGAAGATTAACTCGATGGATAAACTGATAAGATTAGTTGGCAATCGCCAGCTTAATCTTTATACGGCAACCACTTACTCAACTATTAAAAAGGAGATTATAGTGGAAAGCCCAGTGGAGGTGGAGTATCGGCATGAGAAGGAGGGATATCTTTGGATGAAGCTGAGTCGACTTGAGTAAAACAGTGAAGAGGTGGAAATCAAAGAAGTATAAATAATGAATTGGCTGTCTAACGGTTCATAGGCCCTTAAGAAAGAAGTTGTGGTGAATTTGGTGAAGGGAAGTTTTAAACTGAAAGGAAAAGAGTCATATGCTTTATTATTCAAACTCACCAGCAGTATCCTGAATATTTAAATTCCATACTACGTCGTGTATAGCTTCCCCAACTCAAGGCAAACCTTTAAAATGGTGAGACTCATCAAATTTTAATGATATACCATGATCTTATCTTGATTTTGTACTTCCTAAGTATCCCTTAATTAAACATTGAGCCATAGTATTAAGTATAAGAGGTGCGCTTAATCGAGAGTCTTATGCTCTTGATAATAAAATGGAAAAGAAAGTATCAAGCGAACCACATAGAGAGGAACCGGAGGAGGAAGAGACACCCGCTGAAAAGGAGGAAAAAGATAATGAGGATGACCAAGAACCACAGGACTACACTGACAAACAGATCGAGGGTATCACCATATTTTGTCCTATCTGCGATGACTACATCTCCCACTCAGTTACCACCACTTGTGAACATACTTTCTGTGAAATTTGCCTCCAGGAATACCTCCTCTTCCTTAACGAGTGCCCTGAATGCCGAATTAAAATACGAAACCAAAAGTTTGCAAATAATATCTTGCTCGACAACCTCATCTTGGAATATGTCAAGAAATTCTAGCCGGAGGATTTGGAAGAATATTTAAAAAGATTGGACGACTACAAGGATTATAAGCGCAAGCGGACGTAATCAATGTGATATGCAGAGTGGGATAGCTAGAGACTGGATCACTGTTGGACATTCGTGATACTGACTATGTGTGGTGTACGGGAAAAGTGTTTCGCACCATTAACAAGTTTCATGATAAGAAGGTGAAGTATGTTATCGTCAAGTATGATAAAAGTACCAAGAAAGAGGAAATACCGGAAAATTCTCCCAGACTAGCGCCGAGAGGGTTTTATACAGATAGAGAGGATTTGCCGAAATACTAACGTGGAAAACTCATTCTGAAGAACACTGAGCAAGGAGTGACTTACCTCATCTCGAAGGATAGTGAAGATGAATAAATTGATGAAGAGGTCAAACTGAAGGGGGCAAGCACTTGATACATCAGATATTGACATTTGTGTATGTTCATATGAAAATATTAATGAATTTTCATAGTATCTTTAATTAGGCTAGTAAACTTGTAATAAAATGGTGTATAAATTAAAGGTCCTTTGAAATCAAAATTACTTTTTGTTTGAGAGGAGCATTTCCCCATCTTTACTTTCATAAATTAAGAAGGTTCGATAAGACAAGTGATACGGAGTTATAGGCTGATATAATTTATTATATAATTACCTTATGAAAATAAAATTAACCGAAAGCGATAATACGAGACTGCTGTGGAAGGAACCGTCTCACACTCTCTACCAATCTCTTCCACACACCAGCCTTGATCAAGCCAAACGATTTCATTATGGCAGCATTTACTTTAGGGATGAAATAAATAGGCCCAAAAAAGTGTTTACCTAATTCTAGAAGCCAGAACTATTACTTCTCAACTTCAGAAGACAAATCATATAAGAAACAAAGAGAGCTAATAAAAAATCAATGGCTACACCTGGCAGTACCATTGCCTTGGATGCAAAAAAGACAAAGAAAGCCACAATCCCTCTTGAAAATAGACTGTACAAACAGCCAGAAAAGATTAAGCTTACCCATCGAAGTGGGAGTTAATCTTGCTACCTGGCAAAAATAAACATCAAAGAAGCCACTTCTCGAGTGGAACTCAACAGGAAATATTTCTCTTCGAGTAAGAGGATCGATCTTAGCAAACCAAATAATGTTTTTCCTGGGCCTGGGGCCTATTTTGCTGAAGAATATAAAAATAGTCAACCTCGAGGGATTTATACAGAGAGGAAGCGAATTCTATAGATTTAGCAAATTTGAGTGTTATCTGTCATTGTATTTGATTTTTTATACAGTGGTTAAGTAGCAAATATAATCATTCATTACTTCTTCAATGAAATCCCCTTTTCGTAATAAATTGCTAATTCGGATAATTAAATGAAAAGGAGTAAAATGATGAATATCAAGACTCAAAGGGTGATCTTCTTCTATTGATTTTTGGAGAAAAACTCATGCTTCAACAGTTATTTTATATTACATCTGTCGGCAGGATTTTTCTTAAGGCATTTGTCCATAAAGTCTCGAGCCTCTTTGGAAACAAAGACATAGGAAGGAATGGTAATCTCATCCTTAACTATTTTGATGAGCTATTCCTCCTTTGTTATCTTGAAAGGATTTTACCCAACTATCATTTCGTACATCATAATTCCTAGAGACCAGATGTCGATCTTTTAGTCATATTATTTGCCTTTTAAAATTTATGGGCAAACATAGAGGGGTGTACCGCAAAAGGTGGATCTGAGCTTGTTATCGAGGTAGACTGACCATCCAAAGTCACACAGCTTGACTACATTCTAAGTAGAAGTTGAATTACTTCATGAAGCACAATGTTCTCAGGCTTGATATCTCGATGGATGATACGCTGCGAATGAAGTTCATTAACTGCCTCACAGACTTGTTTCATAATGAGAGCAACCTTGGGCTAAGGCATGGAGTCTGACTTCTTCAGTTGATGGAAGAGTTGTCCACCCGTGCCTGCCTCCAAAATAATATAGATGTAAGTTTGGTCGTCGAAATATCCATAAGTTTTGATAACATTCGGATGGCTCAAATACATCTGTATTTTTAGTTCTCTGATAAATTGTTCAATGATGCCTTCATCTTTGATCAGTTTCTTCTCCATCATCTTCAGTGCACAGACGAATCCTGAGTGACGCTATCTACATGAAGAAAATCTTACCTAACGAGTGAAACTCTTCCATATTTACCTGCTCCTAACTATTTTATCTTCTTGAAGTCAGCTACTGTTAATCCTCGTTTTTTACCGAGTGATGTCTTACTCCAGATTTTTTATCGGCTAATGTTTACCTGAATTACTTACAATTTATTCGCTGACCCTTTTTCTTCATCTAGTAGTGGAGATTCATGCTGTTTATTCTTAAGGAAAAGGCTTGGGTCTTTGAATCGTTTCTATTGAGAGGAATCATTGGCGGGGTCTTGAGTGGACTTTGACTTCAGCATTGGTGGAGGGTTATTCAACTGCAGAGGTTCGCTCATTCTAGGAGCTCTTTTCGTAGGACTTCCATTCTGAAAAATTAATTTTTATGGTGCAGTAACTGGATAGCCTTGATAATTATCGAGTGCTTTTGGATTGTCGTTACTACTGTTGACCGATTTGTTGGGAAAAGGTGGAAATCCGTAATTGGATAAGCCTGACGATGATGAAACATTTGTTGAGCTATACTTGCCTGTGGGGCGGAGTGACATTCCTTCAGTATTGCCTTTACTATACCCCGTATTGTTCACTCCTTTGGGAATTTCTATGATATTGCTGTTCCAGATTGGGTTTTTTTGGTTGCTACCAGGAAAATATCCACTGCCACCGTTCGTATCGCTTTGATGTGTACTTACGCCACTAGTGCTGACTGTCTCTTTCTGGGAAGAGTAGGAAGTCATACTAAAATTTTGGAAGGGCAAACGAATGTTCTGTAATTGTTGGTTCATTAAAGATTATAACATCGACATTATCATTGCCGAAAGGTCATTTCGCTGAACGGATCGAATATTTTAGAATTGTCTGCCTATTGGGGGGCCTCCATTTGTAGGACTACTTGAAGGCAGATTTTAGATGATCCTACACAGTACGATCGAACACTGCAGGCTTTTCCAGAGAGAACGGCGAATTATATACTCCAGGAATTCCTTTGGTGGATGATAGATGATGCAGATTCTTGGCGAGGGCTTGAAATTCTGCTTTGGCCATCTCCTGCTGATACTCCTCTGCTTCTATAGCCTGGGCTTTTCCAAAATGCTAGAGCTATTCTCTAAATTGCTCATTTTTAGTTTGTAGGGCCTTCAGCTCTGATTTTCGCAGATAGAAGTTATGAAGATACTTGCGTTCGAAGTACCCTCGAAAAACTTTCTGTATGACTGTTGCTTGCTGTGAAAAGTACTTTAGGTTCTTTAGATTATGGTCTAATACGAGCCTTTGCTTGAAGAGTTTCCGTGCGTAATAGGCTCTAAAGTGGGTTTCTATCTTAATGGCTGCTTCCTTCTTGCGAAGAAATTCCTTTCGCCTCATGTACATCTTAAACTTAGATTGAATTTTGAGAGCAGCAGCGTTGTCTCTCGCCCACTGTTTTTCTGTTTAATTGGCTTGCAGATAGTATAACTATTTAATGGCAGCCAGCAGCTCCTGCTTTTTACTGACTAACTCCATCAGTTTCAATTATAAATAATGTATAAAGCATAGCTGACCGCAGAACTATTCATTCATATTGATACGCCTTTGATAAATCTTTATTATACTCTATCCCTCAACTTGTTAATGATTTTCCAATGGATATTAATTTCAAATGTGGATAATTCCGAATTGTAGAGATGATCACTGTGATTCGAGTAAAGAGTTAAATGATTTTTGGTACTTCACATTAGGATCAGAGGTCAGTTATGTCTGATAATTTCTACGAAGCTATTCGTCTCTGAACCGGACTAATCTTTCGAACTTGGTCGATCGGAAAGCAAATTTGGGAACGTGATCTTGAGGTCTTCGAATCATTCCATGCATGACCATGTAAAAGACGTAGGAAGCGTAGAAAGCCATTACAACACAGGGAGCTCCTTTAAGGATAGCCTGTAGAGCGGTAGGATAAGCCGACATCACTAAATAAATATTATAATCAACTCCATACCCAAATTAATCTCAACTACAAATCAATATATACAAAATAACAGTCATTCTATTCATAAGATAGATAGATCATCCGAGTCAACAGCATGTAATAAGTCATTTAAATTGTATTTATTTATGCTAAATCATATCTTCCATGAATTTCTGAGATTTTCATTATCGAAAGGCATGGTTATAGTATCCACAATTCCTGGCCCACAATATAAACACTCAGCAGCTAGAATATTGTCAATTTATGCTTTTTTATTTCTAAGTTCAGCTTATTACTTCTCTACTGTGAGAGTGCCTCCCTCTTCTTCTTTTTTTGTATTCCAAATGTTAAGAGCATTCATAATGGAAAATCCTCCAGTATTATCCTTGACTTGCTTTTGATCCTGCTTCTTTTTAGTAATTCTCTCTTACAAAGAGTGGATGTCTTGGGTCAGGGCTTCAACAGCCTGTAGCTTTTAAGCATTAGATGATGGATGGGCGCTAGTTGCAGTTTGCAAGCAAGAACGATGGAACCCATGCATACAAGGAAACATATAGAATTCTTCACTAAAGAGAGTTTTAAAGCATTCCTCACATTTATGACTCGAATCGACCTCAATACATCTATTTTTGACCATCCTCAGTTCATTCTTGAGTTGTTACGCATTGGCTGAATAACTGTCCATCAGCTGTTTCAGTCGACCGATTTATGCAGAGTAGCTCTTGAGGGACTCACATATCTAATCCTTAAAGTTTTAGATCTTGATATTCTGATTGAAGTAAGGTAGTAAATCTTATATTTTGACCACCTTTGATTGCTTGGTGAGTTAGATGACCTCGCTTATCCTTCCTTTCTTTACCAGATAGTGCTTGGCGATCTCTATCCACAGTTTTTTGCGTTAGTCTTCATATTCTGGCTTATCAGCATACTCCTTTGCTAAGTCTTATTTATTGTGTTCTAAAGCGAGAGCAACTGCTTCCCCATACAGATACATTTTGCCATAGACTATAATCTGAGCTTCAACCATCTTGTAGTTTTTGAAGAGTCTGAGTCCAAAATCCAGATCAAACTCCAAACGCCCCTTCTTCATGAGTTCAATGAGCTCTGGTAGTTTTTCTTTGGGACTAGTGGCATAGAAGAAGATTAGGATATTATGCAAGCTCTTCTCTCTGCTGCGCAGTTCCTCAATACAATAACGTAATAGTTCAATACCATGCACACGCTTCTGATCTGGAATGTTCATCAAGCCTGGCATAAGTTTGATTGGAGTAAAGTTGCGTACTGATTTGGTTAGCAGAGAAACTGTCTTCTCTGTTTCGTATCTGAAGAATATATGGGAGTATTTGTAGACAACATCTACTACTTTGGGATCCTTCACGTTTTTAAGATACTCCAATGCTTTTTCATAAGCCTATTCGCTGAGGTAGTGCATAACAATCATTTCAAAGTTATTCTTGCGGTCTGCGTAGGAAATTAGATTTTGAATACGGCCGTGGGACTGCATCACTAAATAGACTAATTATTCGTTTTTCACGTCCAGATTGCTAGTTAGTAACTATTCGAGTTAGCGCTGCTTCTCTTTCAACTTTGTGGCATCTCTTCCACCCTCCTTCTATAGTCTATTCAATCGATATATCATCAGCTCGATTAACCATGAAACAAGCAGGCAACGCTGACTTTTTTCTGCTGCAGTTAGTTTATTCAACCATTGTTTAAGGTAGAATTAGAGTCCATCTCTGGCTTCATCGCTGTCAGCTTGCAAATACTTTAAGAATATTTCCTCAAAAGTCCTTGAAGTCTAACTAAAATATAGGGCAGCTTTTTCATATTGTCTCTGTGAAAATAGATAATCAGCATAGATGCCGGCCACATAAGAGACATTTTCATTTTTAGCCTTGCAAACTGAATACGCTTATTTGTATCGCTTTTACTCTAATAACAATTTCCAAGCCTCTGCTCCTTCGTGACTTGTATCCAATTTGATAACACCCTTATTTGAAAAAATCCAAAAAATTCCGGTATTCTTCTCATAGGCCATATCAGAGATGAGACTACCTTTAAACTCTTCATTAAGGACTATTTTTTGGGTAATTGAACTCATAATGGTTAAACTATCTTGAAAGAGAAGATAATAATGAAAATCTGTAACTCCAATGTTAATGGGGTACTACTGCATCTGATAGGCTTTTCCTTCCGGCAAATCAGTTCTTTTGGCAAATCTTAGAAGTGAATTCCTTGTGATAAAATTGTCATTGAGGACTTCATCAGCTTCAGGAATTTTAATACTGATCAATGCATTACCATTCGTCCACAAGATAGAAGTAGGCCTCTTCAGCAATTTTGAGTAGCAAACATGACTAAGAATTTGATACCCTTTGGGCATAGCAACTTCTTTTATTTTTTACTGATTCTTATAACTAAGCAAGAGAGGCTACAGATCATCTCCTCCTGTGAGACATAATAAAGAACTTACTGTTGATAATACTACAACTGCATAACTTTTCCCATTCGATTGAATCAACCGCAGTACATCAACACAACTGACTTCATGATTAAGGTAAAGCTGATGTTGTAGCACATTTTGCTATCTTACTTACCCATTCTGTTACAGCTCCAAACGATATAGTAAAAGTAATCCACCTTAGACTGCCAGGATAATATCCCCTGATTTTGTTTCGGAAATCGCTCCGTGAAAGCCTACTGCCTTAATGGTGACTCCCTTCAACTCCTTCAAGATCTTCACTTTGCTGTCTCGATAGTTAAGATAGTAATTGTTAGTTCCATCACCCACGATTAGGCAGTGCCATCCCTTAGGATCAATATATACGTTGCGGATAGTAGAACCTTTCTCTTTTGAGGAGAGTAAACCTAAAAAATTTTACTTGCTTGTTTATGGCAACTCATAGGCTCTAAACTCTGCATCTACCTTGGTGCGCCATCTATACAGTTTATTGCTCTATGTTACCAGAACCTTGGATTCTTCCGAAACAACTAGTTTTCGAATTCTTTCAGTTTTTGGTAAACCAGGTAATTCCGTATTTTTAAACACAAAAATATCTTCCTAGAGTTCGAGTCTTGGCTAAAATCCTCTCTCCTCCACATCATCATTATCGTTCGCTCCATCTAGTCCTCTGTCACGATAGCCATAACCCTCTTCTTCATCAGAATCATTGGCGCCATTGACTGTGGGTTTGATCGACATCAATTCTAATAATTTACTAATGATATTAATAGATTAATTCTCATCAAATATCCTCATTAGAGCATAAAATCTATCATATTCTGAATGTAGTTTCAAAGGGATGAGGCTCGTACAAAAGAGTCACTCGCATGACAGGATGCTCAGGGGGGTTTATAATTCTTTTGTATCTTTTAAATATTTTTATAAGGGCAATCTTAGAATCGAGAAGCGCAAGATGTTTTCCCGCACAAGTGCGAGGACCTCCTCCGAATCCCATGATAAGATATGGAAGCAATCCATCACACTAATTTTCCCATCGTTCTGGCCTGAATTTATGTGGATCTGCAAAATACTCTTCTTTGAAATGATTGGCATTTGAAGACATGGTGAGCCACATGCCTTTTTTAATGGCGATATCCCCAATCATATGATCTTCTAATACTTCTCTTGGGAACAAACCCACGCTTGGACTGTAGCATCTAATTGTTTAATTTTGAATCCAGTCTACATAGCTCATTCTTTTAAGATTGTCAATTGTGAAATCCTCCTTAGTTTGAAAAACCTCAGATATCTGCTTTCGAAGCCGCGTTTCCACTTCCGGATTTTAAACAATTGAATAGACCATCATTGTGAGGAAATGAGCGGTGGTATCTGTACCTGCAATTAAAAGACCTCCAAAAGCGTCAACCATCTCTTTTGTTTTTGATTCAGTATCCTCTGAGCTGTTTTTAATGGCTTACTGAAGGAGAGCTTCAATATAGTCGTTGATTTAAGAAGACCCTTTTTTAGCAAATTAACTTTTCCGTTTTTCAATAATTTCTGCAATAATTGATCTAAATATTTTAACTCTATTTTTAGCATCTCGTAACTGGTGTGTCAATCCCAATTTATAGGCCCATTATCCAAGTAGCAAGGTGATAGGAGCGATTGACACTTTAGTCGCATCAGAAAACAATCGATTCACAAATATATGAAAGTCTACGCCGTCAATTTTATCCTTTATCTGCTACTCTCCCAAAAAGCACTTGGTAATAATAGAAGTGTAAATATAGTTCCCAAGTTCCATCACATCAAATTTATACTCACCTTACTTCACAGAATAGTTTTTCTAGAAATTGTCAAGACAGTTATCACATATTTTACTCATATTGCCAATATTCTTAATAAGGAGGTCGAAATTAAAAATTTTGGATAAAAGCCTTCTCTTCTGTTTCCAGGTTTAACCCTCACTAAAAGCGATACCTCCTCCAATGATTCCTCTGAGTCCCTAGAGATGAATCTTTTTATAGTGAATCATTTTGTCAGCAGAGACAAATTGTTTGATCAGCTCGTGATTAAGGAAACAAAGCCCGTTGATACTCAAAAAATTAAGTACGATAACATCATATTTGGGATAGATGTACTTTTAATAGTAAAGAGCATCCTTATGCTACTTTTAAGCTACTTTGAATCTTTTTAATAGAGGAATTTGGAATGGGTCAAATGGAATTTCATATACTTTATATCCCAATTTTTTCAACATTTTTATCATATGCTTCTGTCTTTTGCAAGGGACAAAGTAGTATTTGATGAAAAGATATGCCATTATGAAGAGGAATAATGATAGACTATAGTTCAGGAAATTTTCATCTATCTCTACGTTGATCGATTTGTCATCAGATTGAAAGATTGGAACAGAGAGAAAAAGAACAATTAAAGCAGAAAAAATAATTGTTTTGAATTTGTCCATAATAAGAATTATATTTGCATCAATCAACTAACTCATTAAAATACTAAAAATATAGTTGTTCTACTGTAATGTACACCCATAATCTATATTTGTAAACTTAACCATCATAAAATTGCTTGTATTTGACATTAGTGCAATCTTTTGAAAGGAGCTGTGTTTAAGCATCGCGCACTAATGATATCTTGTTTTTTCATTTTGTTTCATCACTGATCTGTCATTATTACGCGACTATGCAAAATAATAATAGAAAGAATAATGCATTATATTATTAATAAAGGGATTTACGACTATAATAGGCTTGATATTCGTTTTATTGTTTCTATTTGAAATTCGCGTACAGTTAAATAAAAATACGCCAACTATTAATTAGTTCAATAATTAGACTAATCATTGCAAATAGGAAATGTTAGAGTACGTCTCTCCCATTTATGTTTGGAACAAAATTCAATAAGAAATACTTCAAAACGAACAATAGACTGCTTTAGTGATCATGCACTACCTCCTTCCACTTGCCAACCATTAGATATAATCTAAATATCATGCAAAGATAGATGGGTTCAAAGCTGAAATATAAACATTTCTAGTTGAAGGTCGAATTGAAGTATCATAAACTGCGACTTATTTGCTACAAAACAAGCCCAACGAAATGCTCCAGCTCTATGTATTTGTAATCCAATCTATACCGGAATAAGAAAGTCTAGAAGCAATTCTCTTAAACAATTAACTGTAAGAACTAGTTGATAAAATTCTCTTAAACGAGAATGTACTTCAAAAAAATACAGCCTATATTTATCTGCTAATATTTGGACATCAGTATCTGACTTTAATTGATAAAATACTTAATAAAACAATGAAATATTTCTTTGGCCTATACAGCAAGAAGGTCAAGAGGACTGACTACTTATGCCTTAAAATTTCTATCAAAGACTCCTTAGATTTTTATAATAATTCTGAAGATTTTTTTAAATTGGCCTTACAACAACCAATTTCTCTACTAAATAACTTTTTACGAATATCTTCCAGTAGTTTTTTCTAATAGATCCCCCTTTCACATCTTATTGAGGTACATCTGTTTTAATTAAGAGCACGCAATGCATTTTGTCAACTCCAATCGCAAGCCGCCATTTATTCAAATAGTAATCCCTCGTATATTTAGGATCAAACTACCTAATTGTGGCTATATCGTAAATATCAAGAGTTTTATCCACGAGAAGGTGTATTCGAATAATCATTTCGTTCGATTGGTCGAAGCTCTGAATGTCTACGATATACTCCTAGGATCAAATAATCTAAAAATATTATAAAAAGAAGAACATTACAAATAGTTTTGCTTGACTATTATCCCCAATGAAAAACATGAAAAGATTCTATTCAATTTTTTCGATGGATTTCCTCCGGAAATAAAGAATCTCAGCAATTGGGACATTCTATCTTATCAACAGAACGCTTATCTTCCTGCTTTCAGATATAAAATAGCAACTGAAGGATATTGGGAGTAATGCCCTCAAAGCTAATTTATCGAAATATTTTACCTGTGCAATGACTCAGAAATTGAATGGTTAAGCATCCCAGCTGAGGCGTATCACCAAGCTTAGCACAAGATAGACTATTGGAGTATAGAATAAATAGAATAAATCTGTTATAATAGTTGTGCAGGCTATTTTCACACAATTCAAAAGCAAGGATAAGTGGTCATTATTGGCTCAGGTAATCAACACTTTTGGAGAGTGAGGAGTAAATTAGGAACGGCTGTCTTATTGAGCTGGTCAACTCTTTTGAAAAATAACATGTAAATTAAGAAATATCTTGACATTACCCTTAAAAAATAAAAATAGAAAAGCTTATCATGGAAATTGGATATTCAGCATAGACAACTAATAATGAATTATCTGTCACACGAACTTTCTTGCATTTCTTCAAAAGATACACGGAGGAGACTGGCTAGTTTTGTACAAGAAGGCGTACTTCGATAATACAAATTATTTTTGTAAAATTGCTTCAAGTATAACAAGAGGGGTGAGCTTAAACAACAGAATCTCGACATTGCCTTCAGATTATGCGGTAACTGTGGAGTGGAGCTATTAAACATATTTGTAATCCTGCAACAGAATATATTCTGCTCCGAATGTTTGGCCTAATAACTTAAAAAGAATAAATAGACTTAAAAAATAACCTTTGGATATATGGTGAAACCTGATATTCTCGATACTTTTTTAAGTTTTACATCCAAAGTTGATATCCTGGACCCCACCAACAACAAAAGTATCCGCACATTCAACTATGAATATGAAACCAATTTCTGCAAGAGAAAATTTAGAGGATGCTTTGATATTTCGATGTGCAGAGGAGATTCTCATCGCCAATTTGAAAGTAGATTCACATCTCATTTGGGATTTATTCATGATTTTGAAACCATTCAACTGCACTTGCTTCTGCAAAGAGCCTATTACGTTCCTGTTGAAAAGCAAATCAAAATGCTAGCGTTGCTCCCGTGTGGAAAGGATGCAAAGAGCAAATAGATAGGATAATATTTGCAAATTGCATCGAAGTGTGTCTTGGAAAGACGATAACTAAGCAAATAGATGAGCTTCTTTTATGAAAACAGCAATTTTGTCCTTCACACTCTAAACTGTCTTTCAGATTACGTCCATGCTTGTGATTGATTCGATAACATATTGCCTATATTTATTTTAATCGTGAATCTTTTGTATATATTGAAAGCTATACTCCTCTCTCTAATCAGTTATTATGTAATCGGAGTGCCAATAAAATGTTTTGCACAAAAACTACTAATTCATTTTGAACAATCTGACTCGATTCAAGGATTATTTGAAAGATATATCGGCGACTCAGCTGGAAAAACTATCGTAGAATTTGTAGCCACTGCAGCCTTACTTTGAAAAAGCACAATCGTTTTACTAAAACCATAAGGATATCATTCTAATCGTGACGGCAGCGACAGTAACATATACGATCGTCAAATTAACCAGAAAAAAGGAAGGAAAAATCAAAAGAGTCAAGGGAACATCTAAACAGCAGCCAATTGAGAAGTCTTTCATCAGTGATAACGAATAGGGTTCTTACGTATAAGATACAACAACAACGAAAATAACGCCAGTACATAGCGAAAAGGAAAAGATGGGGAAGAGGAAAAAAGCAAACGAAAAAGTCTTTCTGGAAAGAATCGAATCCTCCTCCTCAGAATAAGAGGGGGAAGACAAGATTTTCTTTTAAGTGTATAAAACATATCAAGTAGCATGATGATCCATTTGATAATATTTAAATGATGATTATTCGATTCATGGTATTTGTTGTTGGCAGTAGGATCGTGGGAGAATAGGAAGATAGAGATCAATAGATAAATAATCAGATTTGCTTCTTCTTCATGCCTTAGGCTTGGGATCGCTTGATCATATTGTTAAGTTTGGCTTCGATTGCCTAGTCAAATTTGAGCTTTTTCAGGAACTCCTCTTTTTTGGAAATGGTTTTTTTCTCTCCTTCTTACTCCTAAGAGGATTCTATTGACATCTCTACCCTACTTTAAGTCTACCGCGAAGTATTTTCAAAACTGATTGAGTTGTCAGAGGGGATGACATCCTCCGTAAAAATAACTCCGTAGGGATTGCGTTTAATCCAAGGACCTTCCGGCATGTTGTCGATATAACCAGCCTGTATAAATCAAAATGTACATGAAGTTGATTGATAATTTTTTAGGCAACTGAGGAAGCATAAAGGTTGGCCGCGCTGTCATGATAGAGATTGAAAGCGGGTTTTGTTTTCTAAATATTATAATATTTACTAATCGAATATTGCCTTTATGAAGTTCAATCTTTTTGAGTTTATTATTGATTGGCTTGTCATTTTTAAAGTCCCATTCCATCATTTCTTCTCTTCTTTCGTCAATATGCTTGAGTATCTTTTCAATAATCTTTATCTTTTTGGGATCAGAAATTATACTTCCGTATTCTTCCTTGATCATTCGGATAGCCTCTTCTGAATTTCCTTGTGCAAATTCGCAGATGATTATATTGAAGTAGATGTCCTCAGAACGCATATCCAATTATTCGTCACAACACTCCGATCGAAGCGAAGCTGTCTATTTTTAACAAAGAGATTGATAGAGCTCAAGTACGAGCAAAAACGATTAGTAAGCATCAGAATATTTTTATAGATAAAAGGAGGCAATACCCAAAAGATTCATGCAGTCGATCAGCTGGAAAGAATATCCCACCACATTCTGCTACAAGTATTTATTAATCTTCTTGATGGCAGTATTTATGATCTTACCGTTTTCATGCTTGAGAAGAGCAGTCACCAAGCTGAATGCACTCAAATCTAGTCCAATTTTGTCTTTGTCCACGTTGCAATGCTTCTACATTAGCTTTAATTGGCCAGATATTTAGTGAAGCGTTCCCACTCGCAGCATGCATTTTAGACGCATGATGTGAGGTTCTAGATTGTCTACTTCACCCAACTAGTTGTAAGCCTTTAGAGCGTCTTTGTAGGACATTCCCTCGTAAAGCAAATCACCAATCCATTTGTAAATTGATACATCTTATGGATTCATCTCCATGAATGTTTTTAGAGAACTGAACCCCTTTTCAGTGCTACCAAGCAAAAAGTAGCACTTAGCCTTCTCCAAATAGGCTTGAGTATAAGTTGCATCGAGACTTAAGCAAATAGAATATTCATTTATGGCTTTTTTGAAGTCCTTGACACAAGAGTAGCACACTCCCCGTAGATAAAAATACTTGGGGAGGTTTTCCTCCGCCTTCTCAATACATCGATTGATATCATTATGAGCTTACTACCAATCCTAAAAGAAAAGGTGGATAATAGTGCGATGATATAGCAAATTAGAACTATTGGGATTAAATTAATTGCCCATCTCCATCTCTTTTAGAGCTTATATAAGTACTTCAGCTTTCTTTACATCGTCTTTATCTTTTTTCATATTATAACGTAGGATATGCGCCATAGCGATGTATATATATGGCTATACCTTTTGCGAATATACTTTTTTGGCTTGATTAAATTTAGAAATAGCTTCCATGAAATTATGCTGCCGATCCGCTAGTTAGATTCCTTCTGCTAAGAGCTTGTTATACTGAGATGACTCGTCAATTTCACTCGAAGTAACTTTCTGATAGTATTTAATTGATTTGGCATATTCACTGATTTTGAAGTATCCATACCCCAGATATTTATACAAAAGAGAGAGTATGCGCATCTCCTCGCATTTTTTGTTAAGTACTATTGTGTTTAAAATATCAATGGCCTCCTGAGATTTCTTCTTCATCATTGTCATCACCCCTTCAATTAAAATAGAGTAGATTCGCATCTATTCTGTCTCCTAAAGCTAGAGAAATTTGATTCTGGAGATACTGTGGTGGGCTTTATAGAAGTCGCGCTTGGCTATTTATATTTTTACAGTTTATGTTAACGATTTGCTTACACCCAAACGGTTATTGTTGTACTTTAGGGATTATTAGAACAAAATGTATGCCTCATTGTCGTTACCTTTTTCCTTTTATAAAAGCCCGCGAATGTATAAAAAGAGGCTGTCTGTTCTACTAAAATTGTGCTCCATCTTGCTAATTTGGTCTTGGCATATTTCAAGTGAATTGAGCTCAATGGAGCATTCTACTAAAATCATGAGAAACTCATTCTCTTTAGGAAACCTATCAATGACCGCTTTAACTAGTTTAATGGCTTTCTAGTTCTATCTCATCTTTTGATAGCATAGTGCCAACTGTAGGTATGGCATATGATTCTTATTATCAATACGGATAGCCTACTAAAAGTGCTCAACTGCTATATGATAGTTTTGAAGTTTAAGATTGAGGTGTGCGAGACAGAGGTGTCCCTCCTGAAAAGTGGGATATTGAGTCAAACATTCTGTAATATACTCCACAGCCTCTTCGTATTTATGAATCTTGATAAGAGAAACAGCCAGCCAATAGTAAATATTCTTCTGTGCATTAGAATATTAAAATTGAAACAACATGTTTTTGGCATTACTAACAACCTTCTCGTAATTTTGGGCCTAAAAGAGTTCCTTCACCATCTGATATTTCTCCTGCAGCAGGTGCTGGTCAATATTTACCGAATGATGATTGCTTTTGGTTAGCTGGACTAACTAATTGTATCTTTACAGCCTGAAGACAGTTTACGCTTCGTCTGCATATTCTTCTGCGAAATGTGATTGCTGAAAGTAATTGCTAACGACTTGGCGTGCGAATTCACAATTTTCTCGTTACTGCCATGAGACACCTTTTTATAAAAACTGTGAGTGTTGCCATTCATTGGTGTCATATTACCAATACGGTCACGTGAAAACTTTTTAATATCCACAGAGTTAGTGAAATCCTTCAGATTGGTAGGGTGAATCTTGGAATCACGGGCGTTACCAAACTGCCGAGACATCCGATTGATTTTAAAATAAAAGTGACGGTATTATTCAAACCCAGTGACTCTAACTAAATGTAATTGTTCATAAATATCAAAAGTAAGATGGACCAATTAATGGCATGAGAAAGAGAAATGAGTTTAAGATTAAAGCTTAATTTATCAGATTATCATATTTAATTTAATTTTATTAAAGAATCAGCTAGCATAATACAAGAGCTCATCAATTTGAAATAATCATTTCAGCATTATAAAGATAGAAATCTAATATTAAATGGAGAATAAAAGTCGATAGAAAAAAGGGACCAAACCACCAATTTATCAGAAGGTTGGAGTGAAAACAGTTACAAAGGAGACTGATTCGGTGCTGCCCCCAATTAGAACTTTAAAGTACACTGTTACTCAATCAGAAAAGTAAATTCTGTAGAACGCAAAAATTTAATGAATAAGCCAATCGATATCCCGCAAAGAGTATCGGAAAAAAAGATAGAAGTTGTAAAGCGACCATCCACATCAAATAAATTGATTGGTTAAAAGGACAAAAACGGGAAGGAAAAAATGAGCTGGAGCAGGCTACCCCTAAACCTAATGCTAGATGTCGCTGCATTGTGCTGTTCTACACCAATTTAAGTTTACACATTATCTTTGGTCTGCTCAGTCTGGCGACAGTACATGTCCTGTGAAAACGCTATTTACTTCTGGAAGCGCTTTGCCAAAACAGAGAAAGCAAAATCCTTCCCCCAGTTCAAACTATGCCTTCAAGATGAGTTGTACTAATTAAAGCAGAAAATGAGTATGTAGTTCGAGACCATGTTTACAAAATTATTCAACTACGGTTCAACCAAGTAGAACATCCCCAACAAACTGATCAATAAGCTAAAGTTAGAGTTATAGGTTGTCATCAATAAGAAACGGTACGCTCTCTACCCCTTTAAATTGCGCAATTTTAATTTTTCTAGCTATATCTATACTAAAATCAATGAACTGAAGCTTATCCAGTTCGATCTTTATACAGCCCATAACTTCTTTAAGGATAATCTTTAGATCACCATTACTTTTTACAGCAGGACCTTTAAAGTTGCCCATCGCTTATAATATAACTTCCAGCCTGAGGAAATAGGAGATTGCGCGATCAGGCAAAAAGCCTTCAATTATTTTATTGCCAAAAATCTAATTATTACTTTTTTCGAGGGAGACAACAACTTCCTCTATTGCTACCTCTAAATAAGCGTCCTATAGTTGATAAACGAATTCCGAAAGCAAATAAAATCAAACTTTAGCAAACACATCACTAAATAATCAAAGAAATTGCCTCTCTACAAAAAGCTATGCTAAACTTCCTTCTAAAATTTTGTCTAGTACATAAAATATCAAGCCGATTTTGAATTACACATGTCGTACCACAACTCAAAACAGCAAATATTTACACACTGTGATACTAAAGTCTTTCCAGCTGAATATGATTAGAAAATGGCATTTTTTTAGGTTAAAATTGATGATACTTTTGAAAAGACTTCAACTTTTCTTTTGGATAATAAGATGGGAATGTCAGAGCAGATTGATGATCTGTATCTGCTTGATTTTGTGCTTAAGGATCGAGATCAGTTTCTGATTGTTTTTTCAGGTAGATCGATTGTTATTTAGGATTCATTTATGCCCGTCCAGCCACACAGAAAGAGCGAGAATCTGTTGATAATTATTTTGAATTCGCAGAACTATCGGTGAAGATACTCGAGTTCAAAAAGGAGAAGTATAACTTCAACATAATGATCATTGAGTAGAAGAAAAAGAATTTAATAAAATATGCAAGATTCTTCCTCTACCCATGATTGCAATTGCTTGATAAATATCTACTGCGTTCTTCAATAAGTGAATAGATATTAATTTCAATTGTATTATAACTCATAAAAGATCCACAGTAGAGATAAACACTAAGTATTATTATTATTTCCGAGCATTGTATTGTTCATAGATCCTATTTATTAAACAAATATCTATCAATAAATAATCCATCCTCGCAACTGACCCAAGCAGATCACTATTTATTTGGATTAAATAATTCATTCACATTAATGTTGCCATACAAGAGAATAATTATTTTCTTTTGATGAATAAACATCATTCTTTCTTAGATTAACTCAGATTGAGTCTTTCAATATAGGCGATGTCGATGCTGTTAGGCCTTTCAATTGGTAATCCGAAAACTTTCGCCCAAATACCGTCAGCCAAGCAGCCCAAAGCTCGCGACACTCCGAAAACAACTGTATAAAAATCGTTTTCAGTGAGACCTAAATTATTGGAAAAGTACCGAAATGTTGGAGACATGTTCCACTGAAAGCATCTACATTGGGCCATGGGTTTTTAATCTTTTGGAAACTTCTTAAAATATCAGGAACAGTTGCATAACACTCTTTAGCCAAATCGAAGATGTAATCATCCTTAATGTTTCTCTCAGCGAAATCCTTAAGGTGCAAAAATCTGGGATCAGTACTCCTAAGAACTGCATGACCATATCCAGGAACGACTTTTCCTTCATTTAAGGTTTTTCTGACAAACTCTTAGATGATGACTTTGCTAGGTCTCTCCCCTTTGTGATATTCCTTGAGTTCTATCAACCACTTAAGGCATTCTTGATTCGCCAGTCCATGAAGAGGGCCAGCAAGACCGTTCATAGCAGCTGAATAAGACAGATAGGGATCAGCGAGAGCAGAACCGACTAAATGGCAGGTGTGAGCTGAAACATTTCCTCCTTCGTGATCAGAGTGAATTGAAAGATAAGCTCGGAGGCACTCCTTCATAGGAAGTTCATTGAATCCCATCATATGGGAAAAATTGCCTGCCCAATCTAAGGAATGATCCGACTCAATGAATTCTGAATTGTGATACTTGTGTCTGTAAATTGCTGCGCAGATAACTGGAAGTTTAGCTAATAAATCCATGGCATCTTCATAATAAAATTACCAATATCTAGATTTATGAACTCCACTTTGATATGCTTTAAAGAACTTGCTACTCACTTGAAGCTGGAGGAGAACCATTGAGAGCATCGTCATTGGATGGAAGTTTCTTGGAAGGGAAGTGAGAAAAGCCATATCACTAGGAGATAGAGAGGCTCTATGTTGCCAGTTGGTCACTAAGGAATTGAACTCAGGGGTTGTTGGATACCTTCCAGTTGCAAGTAGGAAAAACATTGCTTCAGGGAGAGGTTCAACTCCTCCATGGGCTTTTTGTGCTTTCTGACAAAATTCAGGAATTGAATGCCCTCTAAAGGTGATGCCGCTAATGGCATCAAGGCTGGAGCCGTCATAGAACAAAACAGGAAGTCCCCTCATACCAAGTATGGCGTCATCTACTTTAACCTGGGCGATGACTTTATCTCCATAAAGTTTTCTCAGGTCGACCAGCTCTAATTTAGGTTGAAGGTTTACTTTGTTTGCGTACTGGAATGACTTATTTCTCTAGAATGTATTTGAGGTTGTGTGTCCCGAAATATCTTCTGACAACAAACTGCATTGAATAATTATTTTAATTAATAAGCCGACAGGAATTTATTAAATATTGATTAAAAATAAATTACCTTTTACAGTAATTTGGAGATAAAAATAGGCATTTGACATTTTGGATAAACGGGTACTGGGATGGTTTGATTTAACTTTTATTCAACAAAGATGATGGGATTTATCATTTTTATTTAGAGGTTAAACATAATTGAGGTAATTCAGCAAGGATAACACTCGAGAAATTTCAGGCATATTTTATTATTGAAAGAGAAAAATGTTTGATATTTCACAACTTATTGAAAAATCGTAAAAACAGAAAGGTATGGTTCGTGGCTTTGAATCAATATATTTGTTTTTGAGCAAATAGGATGGTTTGATAAATGAAAATGTTAACCAATTTATGCGACGAAAATATAATCATCCATCAATCAAATCAATAAAACAATATAAAAATTAATGATTTGTGATTGAATGATAAAGATAATAATTCGGAAATGACTTAAATTTATCTCCATCAATATAATAGAGATATTGATATTCAAGCTCTGATTAATGATAGTGTATTTTTAATGAATATTTATAAAGATAAGGGGTTTAGATCAGTTGGTTTAGGATTTCATCTTCGTATGTTATAATAAGATGAGCCATAGTATATTTGATTTGGATAGTAATAATCAATAATACCATTGGAATAGTAGTAGCAATATAAACCGTTTTAAATTGTATAAGGTGGCTGCTACATATTGCCTATCGATAATTGTGAAAACTGAGGAGGATATGGATAGGAATATGGAGTATAGGCATTTTGTGTCGGTTGCTATGATGTAACCTCTGGTAAATAATTACCTTGTTATCCTACATATATATTTGTGCTTGGATATTATTATTCCCAAACTTCTTCTTTTGTATAATCATAAGCTGGATATTCCTCTTATTTTTAATACTACTAATATTGGTTTGCTAATTTATATTTTTTGTTTTGATAATTATTCTTCTGTTGAAATTTATTCTCTTATTTCCGAGGTTTTGCTTCCTTTTCCTTTGTTAAGTTACCTTATTTATTATTGGGCTTGGCTGCCTCAACTACGGGAGTAGAAGTTATTTTATCAAATTTCACTTTATATTTGGCTTTTTATTTGTCTTTAAATTTTGAATTAATAAAAAAATACAGATAAACTGCAGTAATGACGCTTTAACATCTTATGTAATACTTAGTTTAGTCCTTATTAGTTCCATTTGGCACCTTTACTTACTTAAATTACACAGGTTACTTGGCTTATATCCTTGTTTATTATTTAATAATTTCCTTATGCGCCTAAGTTAAATCTTTATCAAGCAGTAAACTTTTTACAGTATTAATCAACAGAGTGGCTTTTTTATTTTTCGACTTCAGAGCCGCCTGTCCATCAGTGTTTTTTAAAGTAGACATTAGTTTTTCAAATTTACAATTATGCCATAGCAAAAAGGTTGTATTACTCAGCATAAATTGATGGTCTGGAAAAGCATTGTCTATTTGAATATCATGCTTTCCAATATTCTTAAACAAATGTATAGCTTCTTCAAGGGCTGTTTTATCCATAACAATCAGACTCACTGAGGTGAAATTTTTCCTTGTAGCTTGCAGAGGGTTTTATTCTTTTATATCTACCCTTTCTGTTACAGGATAATAATCTATTTTTCCAAAATTTTGTTCTCCTTTTTCAGGCAATCTGCAAGTGTAGTTATGATAAAAAAGTGCTGGTAGTTGAGGATCTTTATGCCTTAAAAATGGATCTTTAAATTATGTCCTGGATTAATCCTTAGTTGATTCTTTGGGATTTTCACCAAATAATCTATATCTTTTCTTCATGAAATCATAAATGTCAAAACCTTAAATTTTGCAGCATTACTGTTGAATTTATCTGTAGAAATATATCACAGTTTTGTTTTCATTGGTCTTGTAGTTGTAAAAATAAAGTGATTGAGGCTACAGTGGAACGACTGTCAATCTCAGTATATACGCTCCTTTAATCCACTGTGGCTCATTTAGCAAAGGAAATTTTCGAGGATCTTGGGCAATAGGCACAAATTTAATTAACAGATGTTTATCTATAGTAATTGCAGGGAAAATGCAACTTCGAACGGAATGAATCTTGTTTTAAAGTTGCTCTTTTTCATGCTATGGAATATCCTAAATGTTTGGAACAATCTTCTCGTTTTCCTGCTTGCACCCGATGAGAATAATACCTCCTTTATTATTTAAATAAGCCACTATTTCTCTCCATATGTTGTCCATATTTTTTCGGGAGTGGACGTAAGTGACTGCCTGTTTTGGGATAGGAAAAGTTAAATCATCGCTCTCATAAAAGAATTTAGTGCAACCCAGGCAGTCTCTGTCTGCTGAAGCCCTCTTTTCTACATTTTTCAGCAAAGAAAATTAATTAATTATTCTTTATTAACTATTTTGAGGAGGTTTTTTATTGTATTAATTCTGCTACTTTTGATCCGTTAAAGGCACAGCCTGACTAACCATTTTTTCTTATTTTGTTAACAGAAGTTTGTCTTGGGATTAGTTTGACTATTTTTCACTGATAATATTTTAAATTTTAATCCTCCCTTCTTCTGTTGATAGCAACTTACGTTTGCTTTCAAATTGTAACTGAATTTTCAAATAAATTTCTTTCCAAATAGCTATCTTGGATTATTTCCAATTTGTGCCAAAAAATTAATTAGTTTAGATGATGTATAATTTTTTTTCTGGTTTGATTTATTGTTACGCCTTCATCCCATGAATGTCTAAACTCTGAATATTTTCATATTTATCTTTTTGCTCATTCAAAAATTGACGAGCTTTTTGCTATGTATCATATTTACTCATTTATGGTTTTTGCGGAGATGAGATATGCTTCTTTGATACATTTTAGTATTGTCGTTTAATTAATTAAAACTGGTTCAGCATAAAAGGTAAAGGTAAAGCATTTAATTTACAGTTAAGAATCACCATAAGCTCATGAATTGATTTTTTTATTTATTGGGCGGGCCTCGTCCAAAATTTAAATGCATTTTGCAGGTATTTTTTTGTAATGGAAATCACAAACTAGGCACAGGAAAGATCATGCTCTTTAATGAACTTAGTTATGCCTTGCACTCCTTATAAAGTTAATTACTTTCTACAGATCTGTCTTAATCTCTCTTCGTCTTCATATATTTTCTTGGCATAAGCGTTCTTGGCGTTGGCATTTTACCATTTTTCTGAAGTGTCAGTAAAGGTTTATGGTGATTTGATTTTATTGATGCTTTAAGGTGAAGGAATGAGGGTCGACATGTTAATTATATATTTTAATTTTGGAATGATATTAAACACGTCATAGAATATAAAAGCAACAAATATCGATAGATGTGGTGAATATTCAGAGGTATTATTACCTGTATATCCATCCCAAATATAATGGTATCTATTTATTGATTATTTAATTAATTTCTCTTCCTAATTTAATTATTTCATTTGTAAGCTATAACATTTAAGACTTCGGCATAATAGGTTAAATAAGATAAATAAGTTTATATTTTTTATTTTTATACTTATTATCTATTGTTTAGACTGATTAAAATTATATTAAAATTAACAGACGAAGTTAGTTTAACAGTCAAGAGTCAAAAGACTCATAATTTTATTTATATAACTCACCAATATTAGCAGCTTTCCTAAATAGCTTAATTTCTTAACATTTGAGTGAAAAATAAAGATATTCTAATCAAGAATGTCCAAGGTCATGGATCAAGCATTATTGAAAAATCAATAATTACCATTACCTTCACAGTAGAGGTTATGCACCAATTATTCACATTCCTTAAACTCGCAGTACCTCCACAACTTGAAAGTTGCTCTGTTTAATCTTCGTACATCTTTTTCCTTTCTAATTTGCTCGAGATACTTCTCCAGATGGAGGAGCTAGACGTCCTCTCCGCCATAATAGGGTAGGATAGGCACGCCGTTGTCGAGCTGGTATAGGTAGGAAATAGGAGAGTTATCCACCAAGATCATTTGAGATAATTCTCTATTGATGATCCTTAAGTCTTTGGCATAGACGTTATTGGCCAGTTTAACACAATGCTCACGATAAAGTCTATGATCAATGAGGCTATTGTCTAGATCAATCTCGTTTAAAATTACGTCAGCATAAGATCGATCGCTAGCAGTAAAAGCGATTATTTCAAAATACTTCCTAGCTCGCTTCAGAAAACTGATAGCGTAGGGCCGGATGGAAATATAAGCCTTGCCCATCTATTATTCCATCTCAATGTCGATTTCAATATCATCAGGGCTATTCCTCTCTAATTCATAGTGAATTAAAGTTTAATCCAAGTCAATAACCAATGTCTTTTTGCCCTAATTTGATGAAGAGATGGGCAGATGAACGTTAACTCTTTTAATTGCCTTGCTATTGGGCAAATTGGCAAGCGGACAAGTTTTGAGTATATCCCAAGACATACTCAAATGTTCAAATGCTTTTTAATTGATTCCAGCCATGCCCTTGACAACTTCCGAAATATAATAGGTCTTAATCTTGTTGGCCCACGTAACTTTTTCCTTATTTTTAATGGATGTTTTCAGTTTTTGTTGACTCTACAAATTTATTGTACTTTCTTGAGTTTAGGCATTCAAATTTTCATCTTCTTATTTTTTTATACTTGTGGAAGATTGAGTCATACCATTCAACTTTCCAGAAAATTAACTCTTGGAACTGTTAGATTTTGTCTTTAATTGTTTTTTGGCTGACACCAACTTTATTTCAAGCTGACGGAGAGTTGAGAGAAGAGTGCTGGGAGATTTTGAATTTTGGTCCTAGGGCTGGTCGAGCTGACTGGGAAGGAGAGAGGTTTTATTGTTAGAAAAGTGAGAAGCTAAACTAGTGACATCACTTGACCGAAAAGTTGGAGGCGCCTCGTATCCGCATTGAAACGAGCTCCTGGCAGTTTCAGTTGGACCAAAAGGAACGGATTGTCTATAATGTTCCTCAGCCTGTTCAAAAGCCTTATTCCTTCGATGTGACCTATAATTTGATGTCATTTTCACCTCGCAATTGCGATTTAATTATGGAATGAAAGTAGTCTGAGCCCAATAAAAGCTTCTCGTTTTCAAATAATTGAGTGGATGCCATCATTTTTGAATAAAAAAACATCTAAATCCCATCTATAATGAATTGCAGTTTCTGTAAAGGTGAGCATCAGCATAATAACATAAGTAAAAAAAAAATGTTGTGGCAATTAACCGACGAAATACTGATAGTCTAACTTCAAACGCATGCGGGATGCTTTTTAGAATTACAATACTTTGTCCAAATTTATTTTTAAACATGATTCTATATAACTGGTCATAGTTAAATGACTATGATATAAATCAAATTAAATAATATAATTATCTAAAATCAATTCAGCTCACGATCAGCATCTGCTTTCATATGACTCTTACGGGTTCTATTTGTAAATCTTTTTTTAATGAACCCGTCCTGCAACTACTGTCGAAACAGCTGAATGTACCTCTTGAATTTGGGCACGTTTTTAATTCTTCTGGTATTTAGGTAATCATCAATATTATTGTCTGTGAGTTGGTTGAGAGCCATTTGAGTTAAGTAGTTTTTGGCTTGGCATAATTCTTCATGGGATGAGACTCTATAAATCTCCTACAGTCCTAATTCCTTCAGATCCTTTTATTGAATGGGTAGTTCGTTGTGTTAATTAAAAACGAAATGAAGCATCTTCTTGGTTGCAAATTAGCTTTTCACAAAAATGGCCCATATTTCGCGGGCTAGTGAAGTAACTTTAGAAAGAGGGTTGACTTAATCAAAGCTAAAAGACAAAAATAAATGCTTCAACGCGATGCTCAGATGCTTTTGGAAATTGTGATAAGGGCTCGGCTTTATTTTTCTTTTTCTCCTAGCCCTTTATGGGACTGCTTTTTTTGCAATGTGGCATGGTAATGCTATTTGGTTATTCTCTACAATGGATTCTTCCTGCATAGGGTGAGCTTATATTTCTGTGTTCTCGATTCGAGTTTCTTTTACTTTAGGAGCAATTTAATTCTTGCCTAAAGGATAAACTTCAAAAAAATTGTTGAAATGATGATTATTTTGTCGACTATTTCTGTCAGCTTCTTTGAAGAACTAATCGGAATCAAATTCTCCCCCAGCCTAATCGAAGTCATAGCAATCTGCGTCAAAGTTCATGGGAGTTAACTCTGTAAATTTACTATAACTGTGCAAAAATCATTATATCTGATAAAATGATTCCACAAATTTTAACTAATATCAGTATATTTATATTTTGAATCATTTGTTACAATGGAAGTGTCAGCACTTAAAGCTAATACTGGTCATTCCAGCCCATCCTTACTAGTCAACGATAGTTTTGATAGTTGGTCCTGTTAATCCAATGCTCATTATACACAAACAAAGGATAATCACAAATAAAAATTGATTTACTTTTACTTGATTAAATCCTTTAAGCATTTGATAAAAAAGTATGGTAACAGATCCTCCGATAAGGCAGCACACTGCCATCATCCAAAAACTCTAAATGGTTTTTACTTACCCATTTATATAATACTATAACAGTGAACCTGTGCCAGTAAAGAGGATTTAATAGCCTGAAGTAGCGCTGGCAACAGTAGAATTGATAGGAAAAGACAAAAAAACCATCATAATAAAGGTACCACAGCCCATCCCCAAAATGCCTTGCATAGTTCCTGCCGCAAAAGCTCCAGAAATGATACAAAAGAATTCCCTTTTTCCATCCAGATATATCTATTGTTTGATTTCATGTTTGCGATACTGTCTATATATTCTATTGATAATTCTCCTCACAAAGAACAAATATATCAAAGTGACTCCGAAAAGAGCGCACAATCCCAATGGAAAATTGAGCGAACACTTGTCTATCCGATAGAATGGAAGTTTCCCCTGCACCAAGAAAGATAATACTTAAAACACAATAAATACACCTATACTTAATAATATTTATTTGAGGTGATATGATGCCTAGTAGTTTAATAATTACTGTTTTTAATGACTTATTTATTCCATTTAAGGATCTTACACTATATTTGGATATTCGATTAATGTACTTTCTAACTCGCGTTGTTGCTGCACTTTAGGGTCTTTAATGTTTCGGAGCTTTTGGATAAAAGTATATACGAAGAAAGAGTAGATAATTACTAGAAAAGAAAATTGAGCAATTTTGGGAATCAGAGTTTGAGCTAAAGAACCAACTACTGATCCCAAAAGACAGCAGGGGATGATCAAGGCTAACAATTTGTAGTTAACGAGCGAAGTTAAACCATTGGGATGCTTCTTGAGGATGATTGAGATGAAGTTAGGAAAAGCTGTTCCGACCACCATAGCCTGAGCAAGCCCAGTAGCTTCATCTAATTAATAACTGAGTAAAAGCATTAAAATCAGTATCTTAAAGATTCCCATAGAGTTGCCAGAGACATTACAAAAGGCTGCAGCTAATCCCATAAAAACATAAATGAAGATGGTGTATGTGGATACAGGGAAGACATCATCATGCACACATATTTCTTGTTCGCAGTGAAACATTGTGGGGCACTGATTAATTTAAGAGCAACTCAGTTACAGCATTTATTTGTAGTTGAAATTAATCAAATTTTAATTCATTTAATTGGTTAATATTGATAATATAGCTTATCCATTTTTTGAAGATTTGAGTAAAAAGATATTTAAATCGAGCAATGATATTGATATTCTCTTGGCCAGGGAAACTCTTAATATTATTAACGTTTTGAAGAACAAGATTTATTTTTATTATTTTTAGTTGCTCTTCATTTTTGCAGGAGAGTGATTCTTTCTAAATTTGATCAATTGATGAGGTTCAACATATATTTAATCGCTATATTCATTTCTTATTAAGTCCATGAAGAGCCTAAAAATAAGTAGAGTCGCGACCAAGTTGATGACTCAGGCTGTGGTCTACAACTTCAACGTCAATGGCTGGGCTCCCCTCGACCCACGAAAACACACTACCATGAACCACAACCTTCATGACATGTATCTTGATTTGTACTAATATGGACAGTATCCTGATTGGGTTCATATTGGCAGCACTCCGGCTCGCACCTACGAACCACAGGTGATTAACATTCTAGTCTCCACCATCAATGCTCGCTATGTAACCCTTCACTTACTCAGGGATCTAACATTACTTCCGAGTTTCTTCTCAGCAAAGGCAAGCGAGAATGGAATAGATTCCTTAGCAAAGACCTTAAAGTTACCTAACGTTTCCACGAACTCTATCCGACTATTCTCGGCAGATTAGCTAACGATATCTTTATTCGAGAGAGTAGACTGACTTGGGTTACGGAGCAAAAATTGAGATATGACTATACATTGGGCTCATTCGACGCAAATGCCCCTGAAAATGTGGAAGATTTCATCAGTCACTATAACGAGGATATTGAGTCACTGATACTCATATCTAATTTGGGATTTTCTGCGGAGATCGACCAAGCAGAGTCAGCTCTAGAGAAGCACGAGCAGCAACAAAGTGGGGTTTCACCAGGAGTCTTGTAGTTGAAAAATCTGCCGAAGCAGCATGACAATTTAATAAACCGGTTGCTGGCCTACTTCCATTGAAGATCTCATAGCATAAATAATCACATTTGCTAATATAAAGATAATGAATAGTTTGCTGGTGCATTTGCAACCATGCTGTTAAATTTAAAACCATGAATTGCTGATTGATGAAATCTGATGAATATTGAACAGTTAAACAACTTCTCACACGCTTGTTTTAATTCAGTGATTTTATAACAATAGTTTAGTGATGTTATTTATCGATTAATTATTAGGCCCCATGTCAATTACCACAGGTTTACGACCTTCCTTTTTTAATTTTGTTATCTAATAATTGTGTTTAAAAAAATATTCTTAAATATTATCCTGAAGTTTCATAATTGAATTTTTAAAGAAACTGGATATATATTTTTCTTGTCCTAGGCAGGATGCTTATGAATAATATTTCATTTCAAATTTATTTTATAAATTAGGTTTAAAGCACAAACAGTTTTAAGAGACAATCCACATGACCAGTCTCCCAGCCCCTAGAACTACAACAAAAGACGACAGAATAAGTAGTGGAACCGTTTCATAAAATCGCAAGACTAAATTTCAATACTAAGCCCCTCCAATTGGAGAAGTCTAAACGAGAATAAAGCTGGTGGAAAACTTATAATAAAGCTATCACCATTAACGACCATCATATCTCAATGAAAGAAACTCAATTATGTTGGACAAATCAAAATAGAGCAATAAGTTAAATAGTTTAAAAGATGAAATCAAATAGGTTAATCTTATGCTCGAAATTGAAAGAGCCACGAGAGACTATCTCCTCAGTTTATTCGGAAAGAAAGCATAAAAAACAACAAAATATAATCCAGCAATTGCTGCTGCCGGTGAATATTTATAATCTTCGATGACTTATACTTAAACTATTCGGGAAATGTAGAAATAACTAAAAAAATGATTGTTTTAAGGGAATTTATTTTGCTCTAAATTTGCAACAAATATTGCATATAAATGAATCACTGACTATCGCTGTACAGCTGCTGATAGCAGCGTGCCTAAGATATCACTATTTGCAAATCCTAAAAATTCCAGGTTTTTGTGGGCAAATTTTGCAGGAAACCCATCAATTATTAAAATTTCATAGTGAGCAGTTTTTTTGAAAATTTTCTTAGGGTTGCAATGAGAATGAAGACCATGAGTTCAGGAAAATCTTCCAGATGGGAGATATAACTATCAAAAAGAAGAATTCCAATATTGGGGTTGAACATTCTAAGTAGCATAGTTGAAATATTTCGAAAAGACACTGCAAAGAGGTCGATGTTCTCCTTCTTGAAGTGATCTGATATGTCTTGATCAATTTTGAACAGCAATTCTTACACTTTACAGTAGGCTTGTTTGAGACCGTCAAATCCTTGAGTGTAGTTTGATGTAACAGATTCCATTATCTTTGAAATGCACCAATACATGTCAGCCTCCACGGCTTCGATAGTTTCAGACTATAAGGTTTCCACTTCGTGAGTAAACTTTATGTTTTACTCATCGAATGGCAAATACTCGCTTAGAAAGACAATAAGAAAGGGCATAGATATGTCACACATCCCCTGAACATATCCGCTTGCAGGATGCCGATTATGCCAAATAAATAGAACGCGTGTTAGAGTTTAATGTATCATTGAGCTTTTGCCAAGTGAATTATATTCTGCTCCAAATCTTTTTACATCAGCATCAATGGTGCGAAGTATCTTCTTTTCGTCCTCATCGAAATGATCTGGATTCCAGTAGTTGATCAATAGTTGGTGATACTCTTGCCGTTTTTTGGTCAAGATCTGTTACGCATCGTTAATTAACATGTATTTCAGGAGGTACTTCCATATTTTTGGCCGGATGCCTTTATCAGGAATAAAGTACAAGATGGAATACCGTCCCACGATAGAGTCTGGATGGTTTTGTATGAAACAATTGTTTTGGACAGTTACTAGGCAAATTTATTGATGAACTGGATTTATTGGTCTATTGCTCGCGAATTAGACACTTTTTGGATCACCTCAACTACTGGGGGACATTTTGGAAACTTTTTCTTGATTCCAAAGGCTTCACTGAGAAATTTCATGGAATATTTACCGAAGTAGCAATAATAAATATATGCATAAACCTAAAAACGATTGTTATATAATGAGATAGCAAATGAGGACAAATAGACCCAAAGATGAAGACCCTATAATTTTGTAAATTAATAGCAAATAAAATTAGCGAGAAGCCTCTCCAGCTGGCACTAATTTAAGGGTGTGGTTATTACTGAATTAAACGGAAGTATAAGGATATTTTTAATTAATTATCTTCACTTTAAGTCTATTTATTGATTTTAATATGGTTTGCAAGCATCCCTCATTTCTTTTACGGTTTCCTATTATTTTATTTTATTCATAGTAAAATTATCTTTGAGAAGTTAGCTCATCATTCTTCACAATCTGTCATATGATAATAATTAGTGATTTTTAGGAGGATTTTAATTGCCATGACTGATAATTTTAACAAATTACCAGCATAATAATTCAGATATTTTCATCAGTAAGTATAAATCAATGTACTTGTTTGTTTAAATTAATTTATAATTACTCAACATATCTTTAATGACAGAAGAGTAGATTGCAGAAAAAATCAAATCCACAACTAAGCATTATCCAGACTATCCTAAACCAGGTGTAGATTTCATAGACATCTTCCCAATCGTTTCCGAACCAATAATATTCACTTTAGTCATTGATGCATTTGAGAAAAAGTTGACCAATGTGAACTATAACAAAATGTTTATGCTTGAATCCAAAGGTTTTCTGTTTGGACCTTCATTGTCATTGCGAGTGGGTCGACCTTGCTACCCCATTAGAAAAAAAGGGAAACTGCCAGGATAGTGTTAAGCTTTTAGTTACTCTCTGGAGTACGGAAAAGATACAATATAAGTGCAGAAAGATCTTGTCAGTAAAGGAGATAAAGTAGTTTTGATAGATGACGTTTTGGCTACAGGAGGAACACTAAACGCTGCCATCTAGTTAATTCGCCGATTGGGAGCTTAAGTGTAATTTATCGTTCTTTTGAGTCAAATTAAAGTATTGAATGGCATATCTAACCTAAAAATAGATGGAGCAAAGGTTTACAGCATCTATTATGATTGAAGTCAACATTCATATAAATAAATTTAAAAAGATGTATTTTGAGTTTCATAATCTAAGATTATTTAAATGGTTTTTTAAAATCGCAGATTATAATTATGATTTAGAGGGGAAGTAAAGAATAAGTGCTGACTGGATATAGGAATCAGGCTATTTATCATGCGAAGAGCATTCAGAACAAGTAACTCGCAGAATTCATGGCATATCACAATGCTCCAAAAGAAGTGTTGGTTGTGTGTAATGCATGCTTATGGATTCTATCTGGGATTTATTAGTAAATTGAAGTTAACCCTATTACCAAAGATCCTTTGAGATAGGACTGGAGTGCTTGCAGAAAAATGCTTTCAAAAAATCGTCATAATTTTCTCAATAAACTGTATGATATTTTTGATGAAATAAAGGACAACGAAATAGCTTCAAAACATATCAGAAAAGTGAGATAAATTTTATCAGCTCACTAAGAATTAAAGGACGTAAAAAAGATAAGCATATGTGGGTATGCTCTTTATTAATGGATGATAAATGTCATCAAATACTGGTAAATAATCAATTAAAATAGCCAATGATTGAATTAGTGAATGATAATAAGCATTTCCCTTCTTGTAATATTCATAATATCTCTTTTTAAATAAATAATATTAGGCCAAGCTTTTATGGAAGCTATGAAGTTTATTAATGCTCACTAAAATTGTCCTTCAACTTAAAAATCATTTTGGCCTTCATAAAGCTTTATATTTATCAATTTTGTCACGACTTGTTTAATGGGAATATTTTTTCTTTTGCGAAAAATATCGGTGTATTTCATATCATCCTGACGTGATATCAACTGCTTCGCATAAAATATAAACAGTCCTCCTTTTGTTCGGATAGTATCTCTTGCTTTATAATCATGAAGAGCTCTTGCAGTTATAGATAAAACTTAATCCCCTGTTAGATAGGAGCATATATCTCTTAATAACCTTACATTTTTTTAACAAAGTAGCTTTGCGAGATCACTCACCATATGAGTGCCTCTTAATTATTCTTGCAAGAATGCCTTTTATTGCTATTACTATTCGCTAATCATTAGGCAAAATATAATAAAAATGTATCAATGATCAATTAATCAAGGCGAACAAGAGAGATGATGCTAAATTTTATTACTATTTTGAGAAAATTCAGTAACTAATCTTAAAGATAACTTGCTCAACCGAGAGTTGTTTTTAAATCGCTTGAAATCAGCAATGCCTGAAGCATCCTCTTTTTTTTTGATGTTTGACTCAGGATTTAACCCTAACTATGACAATTTTTTAGAAGAGGCTATAATCAAAGGCTGCTCTTGTGGTGGCCAAAATTTATATTTAGTAGGGAAATGCTAAACATTCTTTTTCTTTTCGTGAACCAAGGTATATTTATTGATGGAACTTTTATTTTTTAATCGGTTTTAATTACTTAGAACGCTGGCTGTATTTTTTCTAATTCTTATACTTTGGGCCTTTTTAAACATGTCTTCCATTTGAGGTAACTCAATTTTATTTATCTTTCGAAAGGGGGAGTCTATAATTTAAGAAGAATCTATATTTATTGACGATTTAAGACTCAGCATTCTCACCATTTTTTATCTCAGCTATTTTAGATCGTTTTCCTGTCTCGTTTTAGGAGGTAGATTCGTGATTACTTGTTCCTTCTGCCTGATAAATATCGCCTGGTGCTTTAAAAAATTATTCAGTTGGCGGATATTTGTTCGATTATTTTTGAAGTAGTCACTTGCATGACGAGACACATGCGCTTACGAAATTTAATTTTTAAGACTGATGGGAATATTGATTTAGTGAGGTTTTTCTTGGTAGAAAAGAGATGTATTTAAAGTATTCTCAGTTTTAATTTTAGTGTTTCGAACGGGTGGCAGAATCTATTTGTTTTATATGGTACTGAGTCTTTTGCCGCTTTTCTTGTTCATGCCGATATAGTAAAATTATTGATTAATTGATGAATAAAAATACATTATTTTATCTTTTTGAAGACCTGC